>OCPQ01000009.1_pt1 | contig 293637 bp, 247 predicted proteins | sample 1538251 | NCBI WGS metagenome assembly OCPQ01 (sample SAMEA2580249, study PRJEB22360) | human gut metagenome | biome: human gut; feature: human-associated habitat; material: faeces | place: Denmark | collected 2008/2010 | reverse complement strand
CTTCTACAGAGGGTGTCTTTCTTTTGTGCAATATTTTGGATTTGCTCATTTATAGTTTTTATAAGGATATTGACACTCGATGTTCCCGCACCGATGATATAGCATCCTTCTTCAACCATCAGAGACTGGCTGATGACATCATAAAAACGAAGTTCCTCAACCGGAATACTAAACTGCATGCGGCGGGTTTCTCCAGGCTGCACTGCTTCCAGCGTCATCTCTGCCAGCAGTCAGTCGAGACGTTCTTCCATAGACAGTGATGAATCCCAAAAAGGAGTCGTTTTATCACTCTTCATACTCTTCTATTCCCCTCTTATCCATTTATGAAAAGAACCTGACTCCTTACAAATCAGGTCCCTTTATCAGTTTCCATATTTTTGTTTATGAAATTTTTTCTGCCAGGAAATCTGTCATCATCTGTTCTGTTTCTTCCAATCCATTAGCCTCATAATCCGCAATCAGCTTATCCCAGTTTGCATCAAAATTATCTACACTTTCTGTTACGCACTTAACCAGTCCCGGCCATGCAATCTCATTCAGAATTTCCACATTGCTCGTAATCTCCTGCGGTGTCGCATATGCCCAAAGTGGGGAATACGGCGGTGTTTCGAATTCATCTGGCTGCGGGAAGATATCGGTCAGCATCTCTACATTCCATGCTTCACAAGCTGCCTTCTGCTCCTCGTTATACTCTGCAATTACAGATTCTCTCGTAACAGGTGTGTAAGGATTACCATTTTCATCCACTGCACCGTCTCCATAAATCGGAAATCCCGTATAATTGCCAATACCAGTATTTTTTCCGTAATCCGGATCAGAACTTGCTTTTGCAATCTCTTCTTCCGTACGATATCTCATTCCATTCTCATCTACAAAATAGTTTTCTCCTTCAACACCCCATTTGTAAAGTACTGCACCCTCATCGGAGCAGAGATAATCAAGGAATTTAATTGCACGAACCGGATCCTCACAGTCCTTTGTGATTGCCAGTCCGTATCCAACCTGAAGACCCTGATACATCAGTGTGGGGGGCTTCAGTAATCGCCTGAGCAACAGGATTTTCCCAGTTACCATTTTTTCCGTCTGCATTGTAGTACTTGAAAGTTATAGGTGACAAATCATCCTTACTGTCCCCAGTACTGCTCTCGCTGTTTTCATTCTTGCCGCTTTCGCTCTTACTGCTTTCCGTATCCTTGGAGCCACATCCTGCCACTGTTCCAACGCAGAGTGCTGCTACCATAAGCAGAGCTAAAATTTTCTTCCTTTTCATGTTATTCCTCCCTATATTCTTAGAAAGTCCTACTATAAGGCCAAACATTTGAGATTTTACAATACCTCTATTATTTGTCTCTCATTGCAATAACTCTCCAAGATTATTTTAGATTTTCACGCGCGTTTTTGCTTATCTGAAAGATATCATGGATAGTATATTGGAAGATATAGGAAAATTAACCTTTAAATTTAGAAATATTGACTAATCATTTTTGTGAAAAAAGGTACACCCGTGCGAACCTTAAAAATTTCATATAAAACAACAAATTTATGTCAGGAAATGGTATAATGATCTCAGATTATTTGTGAGGTGATCCTATGTCTTTTGCTAAGAATGTTTTATCTTTTCAGACCTTCTCTCGGGATATCTCTCTTCGAGCAGCTTTTGAAGTTCTTTTGTCATGGCATCATACTCTTTGCGGTTGATCGCAATTTTATTCTGGATTTTTTCGATTCGCTTATCCAGTGATTCGATTCGTTTTTTCTCTGCGTTGGTTAAATTCTTTTCCTTGATCATCATGATTTCTCCTCTGCGGATGACGTGATAAATGCCAGGATCTCATCATACGAGCGATGGCTGGATTCTAATGCTTTTAGAAGTTCATCTCTCTGATATGCTTTTCGGATATCGTATAACTTTTTCAGTTCATCCACCGCTTTTTCATGGGCTTCTCTTGTTCTTGCTACTTTTGCTTCAGCCTGTTCGATCTTAAATTCCAATGTCTGCTCACTGTTTCTACGTATTCTTGCCATTTTTTCTTCTCCTTTAGTCCTTGTCCGTCCTATCTTGCAGTGTCTTTCCGATTTCTTTTGCCTGATTCCGTACACTTCGGATCACGCCATTATCCCTTACAGAATAATGGATTGCATCGATGTAGAGAATAGGATAGACCTCGTCCAGTGGCCGGTTCTGCCAGTCTTCAATCCGTGGCAGAATCTTATCCGTCACATCAGAAATTTGAACATAAAGCAAAAAAATTCCCCCGCACCAGCTACTTCCGGTACAGGGGATTTGTCATACTTTATTTTGTTTTCTTCTTTAAAAATCCAATCGATGTCTTACAGATCAGTTTATCGAAAATCATAAACATTGCCGGCAGAATCAGGATAACAACGACCATACTGATGATCGCGCCCCGCGCAAGCAGGGTACAGATGGAACCGATCATCTCAACCTGAGAGTAGCAGGCTACACCGAAGGTTGCGGCAAAGAAACTCAGGCCACTGCTGATGATGGACGGCATACTGGTCTTATGCGCAATACTGATAGCTTCTTTTTTGTCTTTTCCATTCTGGCGCTCTTTCTGATAACGGGTTGTCATCAGGATAGCGTAGTCCACGGTTGCACCGAGCTGAATCGCTCCGATTACGATGCTGGCCACGAATGGAAGGCTGGTTCCCTGATAATACGGGATTGCCATATTCAGCATAATTGCAAACTCGATGACTGCTACCAGAATAATCGGCAGAGAAATCGATTTGAAGATCAGCAGAATGATGATAAAGATTGCACCAATGGAAAGCACGTTTACGTTGACAAGGTCAGCATCGGTAACATCCTGCAGGTCTTTCATCAACGGTGCTTCACCGATGACCATTCCATCTTTATCGTAGGATTTTACGATTTTGTCAATCGCTTTGACCTGTTCGTTTACTTCATCTGTTGCGGACTCATATTCAGAGCTCACAAATGCAAGCTCATACTCATCGCTCTGCAGCATGCTTCGGAGATTTTCCGGGATCATGGATTCCGGAATCGTCGGTCCAAGCAGGGAACTCATGCTGATGGTCGATTTGACACCTTTTACGTTGCCGATCTCCTCCATCATTTTCTTTTTCTGTTTGGAATCCATATCGCGATCCATCATCACAATATGCATGTTGCTTACGTCAAACTGCGCTTTTACTTCATCGTTTGCCACGTTGCAGTCCAGGGTAGATGGAAGGGAACGTGCGATGTTGTAATAAATCTGGGTATGATTGTTTCCGTAGATCGACGGGAACAGCAGAACCAGGAAGATCACAACCCATACTTTATAATGTTTGGTGATAAAGGCGGACGGTTTATCCAGGCTTTTTACCAGCGGTTTGTGTCTCGTTTTCTCAATTGCCTTGTCAAATACCAGAACCATGGCCGGCAGGACGGTGACACAGCAGACAACGCCGATCAAAACACCTTTTGCCATAACGATACCAAGGTCGCGGCCAAGGGCAAAGGTCATAACACACAGTGCCAGGAAACCGGCTACGGTGGTAACGGAGCTTCCGGCTACGGATTTGAACGTGTTGGCGATTGCATGGCCCATCGCACGCTCTTTGTCATCCGGGAAACGCTTTTTATTCTCCTCGAAGCTGTTCAGCAGGAAGATGGAGTAGTCCATCGTAACACCAAGCTGCAGCACGGCGGTCAGCGCTTTTGTGATGTAGGAAGTCTCACCAAGGAACACGTTGCTTCCCAGGTTGTAAAGGATTGCAAGTCCGATACTTAACAGGAACAGGATCGGAACAACGAAGGAAGTCGATGTCAGCTCGATGACAACGAGGCTCAAAACTGCGGCGATGACAACGTAAACCGGCAGCTCTTTTAATGCTACGTTTTTGATATCGGTAACAACACCGGTCATACCGCCGATGAAGCACTGCTCGTTCGCAATTTTACGAAGATCCTCGATTGCCTCCATGGAGTCATCGGAAGAAGTCGTATTGTCGAACAGAACGAGCATCATGGTTGCATCCCCATTGTAGAATGCTTTCCGGAGTTTTTCCGGGATCATCTCAACCGGCACGCTGATGTCTGCCACATCGTCATACCATAAAACTTCTTTTACGTGGTTTACCTGCTCGAATTTTTCTTCGAGTTTCTGTACGTCCTTCATTTCCATGTTTTCCACGACAACCATGGAGAACGCACCCATGCCGTATTCATCTACCAGAATGTCCTGTCCTTTTACAGTTTCCAGATGCTCCGGCAGATAGCTGAGCAGATCATAGTTTACTTTCGTTGCTGCCATTCCGATGACTGACGGAATAATCAGCAGAAATCCAATGATCAGCATCAGAATCCTGTGCTTGGCAATCCATTTGCCAACTTTAACCATTTTCATTCATCTCCTCTGATTCATTTTTAACTTGTTTTTCTAGTACCACATCTTACAACTTAAATGACTATTAGTCAATATTTGAAATGGCAAAAAATGAATTTTGGTCATTTTTTGTTTACTTTTACAAAAAATAACGGAAATCGGAAATGGGAATCGTTGATTTTTCTGCGCATCAAAAAAGAGTGCCTGGCTCCTTCGTCCTGACACTCTTTTTATGCATTTTTTTATTTCACTTCAACCAGCTCAATCTCAAAATTCAGCTCTTTTCCAGCCATCTCATGGTTGGCATCAAACGTGATATTGGTCTCGTCTTTTGCGGTAACTTTTACCGGGAACGGCTGGCCGTACTGGTTCTGCAGATAAACCTGCTGTCCGACCTCTACTTCCTCTGCTCCCGGAAGCTGTGCGATCGCAACGGTGAAAATTGCGTTCGGATCCGGCATTCCGTAAGCCTCCTCCGGCATCAGATGGATGTTGACTTTTTCGCCGACTTCCATCTCTGCAACGGCTGCATCGAAGCCGCGGATCATCTGGCCCACACCGCAGATGAACTCGAGCGGTTCGCCGCGGTCGTAGGAAGAATCAAACTGGGTTCCATCGTTGAAGGTTCCTCTGTAGTGGGTACGGCAGGTTTTTCCGACATTCTTACCTTCCATAACCGGAGTCGGTGCACCGCATCCGCCGCCGCAGGTTCCGCAGGAACCGCCGCAGGAGCTCTCCTCTTCCTCATGGCTTCCGCAGTGGTCGCCGCAGGAATGGCCTTCCTCGTGATCGTGGTGATCGCAGGTTGCACCCGCAGATGTGAGCGTTCCGTTTAAGTAAGCTTCCACCGCTGCATCCACATCTCCCTCCGCTCCGGAGCAGAGCTCTACGCCTGCCTCAGCAAGAGCAGCCTGTGCACCGCCGCCGATGCCGCCGCAGATCAGAACATCCACGCCCTGCTCGGAAAGAAGGCCTGCCAGTGCGCCGTGGCCGGTTCCGTTGGATCCGATCACTTCGCTGGAAACCACCTGATTGTCTTCTACTTCGTAAACCTTAAAATTCTCTGTTTTTCCAAAATGCTGGAAAATATTCCCGTTATCGTATGTAACTGCAATTTTCATCTAACTAAATCCTCCGTAGTTTTTTTCTTACGCCTCTTTTTCCTGCATAAAGGCTTCAATCTGGTCTGGATCACGCATCAGATTCTCGGAAAGAACCTCGCATCCGTCCTCTGTAATCAGGATATCATCCTCGATCCGGATTCCGATCTCCCACTCATCAATATAAAGACCCGGCTCATCGGTGATGATGGCGCCTGGACGCAGCTTGTCGTTCCATGCCGCGGTCACATCGTGTACATCAATGCCGAGGTGATGGGAAACGCCGTGCATGTAATAGGTTCCGACATCCTCTTTCTTCTCGATCAGGCCAAGTTTCACACAGCCCTCGCCGAGAACATCCTTTGCGATATCGTCGAGCTCTTTTAATGTCATACCCGGTTTTGCTGCTTTTGCAACGGCGCGGTTTGCTGCCAGAACAACGTCGTAAACCTGTCTCTGACGGTCCGTATATTTTCCGTTGACTGGATACGTTCTGGTGATATCTGCGCAGTAGCCCTGGAATTTTGCTCCGAGGTCCATCAGAAGCAGGGTCTCATCCTCGCACACGTCACGGTTGGTATCGTAGTGCAGCATCGTTCCGTTTGCACCGCTTCCTGCGATCGTCGGGAATGCGGTTCCGTCTGCTCCCTCGTGGAAAATCTTGTACTCGAAATCAGCCTGTGCCTGATACTCGGTGCAGCCCGGTTTCAGATTCTTCATCACGAATTTCAGCGCGTCGTCGGTGATCTTGATTGCCTGGCGGACGAGAGCGATCTCATCCTCATCTTTCTGCATCCGCAGTGCTGCGATGACAGGAGCAATGTTTTTAATCGGTCTGCCTGGAAATTTCTTTGCGAACTCCTCTGCCTTTACCATGTTGTAATCCGGCAGATCCTCGACCTGATAGCGGTAGCAGTCGAAATACAGGGTTCCGATATCCTCGCGTGCCATCAGACGATTTACCATGCCCTCAAAGGAATCCAGGAAACGAACGTCATCGATTCCGGTGATCTCCTGTGCCTCGGATACGGTTACTTTTCTTCCAAACCATCTCTCCTGGTTCAGATCCGCTTCCTCGATAAACAGAATGGATTTCTCCTCTTTTGCGGTCTTTTTCATCATCAGGATCATGTGATCTCTGCGAAGGCCGGTCAGATAGAAAAAGTTGCGGTTTGCTTCAAACGGCAGATATTCGTCTGCGCTGACATGCAGCTCGATTCCGGAAAACAAAAGCAGTGCGGAATCCTGGTCCATTTTATCAAAAACCTGTTTTCTTCTTTCTGTAAAATTCATCTGTCTTTCCTCACTTTCTTTTAGAGCCTGCCAAGATCTGTTTTCGGCTCCTCTACTAAGATAACACGTTCGTGCTTTTTTTCCTACCTTTTTCCTGCTTTTCTGTGAAAATTCTTATTTTATTCCGCACTTTCCAGTCCTTTGACAACTTCCAACGCTTTTTCGAGCTGCACATCGCTCGTCGCGTCATCCGGCAGCTCCACCTCGACATCCGGCGTAATGCCGACCTTGTGGATGTCGTTTCCGAGCGGCGTGTAATAATGGGCAATCGTCAGCTTCACCACGCTGCCGTCCGAGAGCTGGAATGTATTCTGGACAATGCCTTTTCCGAATGTCGTCGTTCCGACAATCGTTCCGATGCCGTAATCTTTGACTGCTCCCGTGAAGATTTCTGCCGCACTTGCCGTATTTTCATTGACCAGCACGACGAGTGGAATCGAGATCGGGGTATCGCCGTCGCAGGTATACTCTTCCCGTTTTCCATTTTTATCCTCGGTATACACGATGAGTCCCTCCGGCAGGATCTGGCGCAGGGTGTCACAGACTGCCGTCACGAGGCCGCCCGGATTGCCGCGCAGATCGATGATCAGGCGCTCCATGCCCTGATCCTGCAGTGACTGGTATGCTTTCTGGAACTGCTCGGAGGTAAGCCCTGTAAACTCGCTGATGGCCAGATAGCCGATCTTGTCGTCCAGCATTTTACCGTCTGCCACAATCGCCGCAAGCTTCTCTTTTTCGACTTCCGTTTCAATCAGATCCGCCTCGCCTTCCCGCTCGATGGAAAGCGTCACGGTGTCGTTCTCGCTGTTTTTCAGAAGACCGACCGCATCGTTGAGGTTTAAGCCTTCGAGTGTCTGCCCGTCAATCTTCACAATACGGTCATCCGCCTGAATACCGGCCTTCGCCGCCGGGGTATCGTCCTGTACGCCGGTGACCTGCAGCTTATCGCCGTCCAGCGTCACCGTAACACCGATGCCCTGATAGTAACCCTCCTGCGCTGTCTTGATCGCTTCGTATTCCTCTTTCGTGTAATACGTAGAATACTTGTCGCCGAGGCCGCTGATCATCCCTTTATACATCGCATTCGACAGCTCTGTGTCATCCACATCGCCCGCGTAAAGCTGGCTGATCATCGCTTTGATCGCCGCCGTCTTCCGCCACGACCAGAAGCCGCCGGGGTGGTCCGCACTGCTTCCCGGCCAAAGAAACGTTGTTCCGACAAGCACGATCATTACAAGCGCCAGCATGGAAATCATGCCCGCAAAGTAGCTCTTCCGCATCTCATTTTTTCGGTTTTTCTTTCTGTTTCTGCGCTTTTTCGGTTTTTCCTGCTCTGCCGCTTTTATGCCCTCTTTTTCTTCCTTCATCAGTTCTTCCAAAATATGCCTCCCAATCGAAAGATCCCGGAATCTTTTGACGGATTCCGGGACTTATTTTTACTTTATTATATTGTCTAATCCTATCAGACTTTCAAGTGTTTTCGAATCGTAAAGATACTGCCGACAAGTCCGATTCCCATACCGAGAATGAGTCCGACCGGAAGCAGAATCCGGAATACGGCCGATACCGGCATGAATGCCATAAAGTTCGACAGTACGCTGAACTCCGTCATAACGTAGCTGATGACTCTGTTGTATACAACGTACAGCAGCCCCAGCGGAATCGCTGCTCCGACAAGACCGATCAGGATACCCTCGATCAGGAACGGAGCCCTTACAAACAGGTTCGTCGCACCGATCAGCTTCATGATACCGATCTCCTCTTTCCGGACCGAAATACCGATCGTGACGGTATTGCTGATCAGGAAAACAGATACGGCAAGAAGAATCAGGATGATCGCGATGGAAACGTAGCCAATGACACGGTTCATCGTCGTCAACGTTGTTGTTGCACCCTCGGCCTGTTTAACCTCACGGACACCGTCCAGCGAGCGGATATACTCAGCCAGTGCATCCTGCGTCTCTACCTGGTATACGTAAACCTCGTAGTGAGCAGAAGTTGCGAGCGGGTTGTCGTTTGGCTTAAAGCCGTCCTTGTATTCCTCTTTTCCTTCGAAATACTGTTTTGCAAAGTTTTCCCACGTCTCATCCGCGGAAACATACTTACATTCCTTGACCACATCGGTCTTGGCCTTGATCTCCGTTCCGATCTCATCGATCGTCGCCTGATCCACATCTTCGTTGAAGAAGACGGTCATGGATACATCTGTCTCGGCATTTTTTACGATGTAGTTAAAGTTGATGACAACCGCAAAGAAGATACCGAAAAGAAAGATACAGGCTCCCATGGTTGCGATGGATGCCAGCGAAAACATCTTGTTTCTCCAGATGTTTTTGACACCCTGTTTGATGCTGTAGCCCAGTGTACTAAACCTCATGGTACTCGCCCTCCTTCTCATCGCTGACTACCACGCCTTTTCGCATGGTAATAACGCGTTTTTTCATGGAGTTGACGATCTCACGGTTGTGGGTTACCACAAGAACGGTCGTTCCTCTGTTGTTGATTTCCTCCAGGAGCTTCATAATCTCCATGGAGTTTCCCGGGTCCAGGTTTCCGGTCGGCTCGTCCGCCAGAAGAATGTCAGGCCGGTTGACAATGGCTCTTGCCACGGCAACTCGCTGCTGCTCTCCTCCGGAAAGCTCCTTCGGGAAGGATTTGTACTTCTCTGCCAGTCCGACCAGCGTCAGGACTTCCGGCACGCGCTTTTTGATGACGCGGTTCGGTTTCTCGATGACACGCTGTGCGAATGCTACGTTTTCATAGACATTCCGGTCTTTTAAAAGGCGGAAATCCTGGAATACGACGCCGACACCGCGGCGGTATTTCGGCACTCTCCAGCGTTTCATTTTATTTAAGATCTGTCCGTTTACCTTAATGGTACCGGATGTGGGCTCGAGTTCTTTCAAAAGGAGCTTGATCAGCGTCGATTTTCCAGAACCGCTGTTTCCCACGATAAAGACGAATTCCCCCTTCTCGATGTGTAAGGATACGTTGTTGACGGCCGGCTGGCCTTTCGCGTAACTCTTACTTACACTATCCAATGTTATCATGCAATTCCTCCTTCAAGGGTTCTCGCTTAATAATCGAGCGTTTCCATGTATTTCATGTACTGCACAACCATAAGCGCAATCTTGAATGTGATCGCATCTTCAAAAACTCTAAGATCGAGTCCCGTGCTCTTCTGCAGCTTATCCAGCCGATAGACAAGGGTATTTCGGTGTATATAAAGCTGTCTCGAGGTTTCCGAGACATTCAGAGAATTTTCAAAGAATTTATTGATCGTTGTCAGTGTCTCTTCATCAAAGTCATCCGGCGATTTGTTGCCAAAAATCTCTTTGATGAACATTTTGCACAGTGGGATCGGAAGCTGGTAAATCAGACGGCCGATACCCAGTGAGCTGTATGCATAGATATCATTCTCAGCGGAGAAGATTTTTCCGACGTCCATCGCCATTCTGGCTTCTTTGTAGGAACGCGATACTTCTTTGATCTCCTTGACAATGGTACCGTAAGCAACGTGGGTTTTCCCCTCCTCATCTCTTCCTGCTGCTTCCAGAATGGTGGCTGCCACTTTGTTCATCTGGGCATAATCCTCACCTGGAGCAAGTTCTTTTACGATGATGATGTTTTTCTCATCAACTGCAGTTATAAAGTCACCGGATTTGGTACCGAGCAGACTCTTGACGCTCTCGAGCGCCCCGCTGTTCTTATCCGGATTTGTCTCAAGAATAAATACAAGGCGGCGTGCTTCCACTTCAATATGTAACTTCTTCGCCCTGTTGTAGATGTCGACCAGCAGCAGGTTGTCGAGCAGCAGGTTCTTGATAAAGTTGTCCTTATCAAAGCGCTCCTTGTAGGCGGTTAAAAGACCCTGGATCTGGAAGGTAACCATTTTTCCGATCAGGTGAATGTCATCGTTTCCGCCTTTTACAACCAGAATGTACTCCAGCTGGTGTTCATCGTATACTTTAAAAAACTGATAATTTTTCATGGTCTGGGAATCTGCCTGAGACTGCGCAAACGTTACAATATCATTTTGGCTGATCTCAACCTCCGGAAAAGTTGTTACCAGAACTTTTCCTTCTATATCAGTCACGCAGAGTTCGACACGCGAAATGTTTTTGATTCCCTCAATGGTACTCTGTAAAATCTGATTTGAAATCATATTTTCTTCCCTCTTTCATCCTATAGTTTGTCTCCGGCTGCACCCGCTTTCATTGCCAGGCATATCCACACCCCCATGGTTCTGCTCCTGATGCAAAGTACCTCACAGATATACTTATTTTAATACAAAATAGACAAAAAAGGAAGAGAAAACACAACATTTATACCACAAAATACGTAAAAAGGTCAGGAGAAATCCGTCTGGAAGCCCTCTCCTAAGACCTCTCTTGCATCCGACACAACGACAAACGCGTCCGGATCGATCGTTCCTACGATCTGTTTGAGCTGCGGGATCTGTTTTTTGCCCACAACACAGAATACCATCATACGCTCTTCGCCCGTGTACATTCCCTTGATGTGGATGCCGGACGCGCCGCGGTCGAGTTCTTCCATGAGCTCATCGGCTACCTGCTCCGGATGCGCGGTAATGATAAACGCGGATTTCGCATAATTCATACCTTCCATCAGGGCATCCGTCATTTTCGTCGTCACGTAGATTGCCACGATCGCATAGAGCGAAGCGTGGATACCGAAGACAAAAATACCGGCGATGACGATGATTCCATCAAGCACCTGCATAACCTGTGCAACGGAATAGTGGCGCAGCTTTCTCTGGATCAGAGCCGCCATCATATCCGTTCCGCCCGTCGTACCGTTTCCGATGAAGACGAGGCCGATGCCTGCTCCCATCAGAACGCCGCCAAAAAGTGCGGAGAGCATCCTGTCATCCGGCACCAGCTGCAGAACCGGGAGAACGGCAAACCAGAACGTGTTCATCAGGGTTCCAAAAATGGTTTTCACAAGAAAATCACGGCTCATGCGGATTCCAAAAAGAAAGAGCGGAATGTTCAGCACAAGGTTCGTCACCCAGAGCGGAACTCCTTTTCCGAACAGCATCTGGCTCAGTTGTTTGATGACGATTGCAAGACCGGAAAATCCTCCGGTAACAAGCCCCGCCGGGTCGTAAATCGAGCTGGTCGCAACCGCCATGACCGCGGTTCCCAGCGTAATCAGCAGATAATCTCTCCACTGCTGTTTGTTCCGTATCCAGTTCATGAACTTCAACCGTCCTTTTCGCTGTTATATTTTGTTACCATCCGCTTGAACGTATTCTTCTTTAGCAGAGTTCCCCACCAGCTCGTTTTTATACCGGCCTCGTTCTGCAGTGTTGAGTGTTCGCCAAGGCTCAGCCAGATTTTCGCGCTGATTTTGCTGCTGTTTTCCAGAACGAAACGATCCTGCCGCGTTCCCGCAAGGCCGCTCACAATCACGTCCGTCGTCTGGCTGTTGATCTCGTTGACCAGGCTGTCAAACGCGGATTCCTCCAGCGTCTCGACGACAGCACCGCCTCCGATCTCAATGCCGGGATACGTTTCTGTCAGATATTTCTGCAGTGTCTGCAGTTCTTCCCCAGTGTCGCCCAGTACGAAAATCCGGCTTTTTTTCTGAATCAGTCCCCAGAAAAAGCGTGCGATGAACTCGTTCGTCTCCACTTCCTCATAGGACGGCGTCTCCGGGTCGATTCCTGCTGCCTCCAGCACTTCGGTTTCCCCGATGACCGTCAGATCCAGATCTTCGATATACTGTTTCCACGTCGGTTCCTTGCTCGCCTGCATCAGCATCTGCATCGTCACAATCCCGATGGTGTTCAGCTTATCATTCGAGAGGTATTCCTCCACAATCTCCATCGCCGCATCAACGTGGTAATGTTTCAGCTTCACACCTAAAATTTCCAGTTCTGCATTCATAGTTCTGTATACTTCTGTTTTCCTTCGAAATCCAGAAGCGTTTCCTCCATGTTTTCCTGCCGTTTCTTCCGGCAGCGCTGTCCGCCCTTTTCTTCTGGCAACAGCTAATCCCCATTATACTAAAAAAAGAGGCTGTTGTCAAAAACAGCCTCTTTTTCTGCCCTGTTTTCACAGAATTTTTACAATTTAGCGGATCGTCTGCGGATTGTTTCAACTCACAGTCGGTATTTTCACGGAGTCTGACATGTCGAAAATAGTTCGACTGTGACTTGCCTCATGTCAGTGGAGGATACCGATTTCTCTCCGCCCGCCACTGCCGTTGTGTTTCTTTTAACAATTCATCCCACCGCTTTAGAAGTGGGAGACTTCTTGTCTACTAGGGTTAAACCTCAAACATCAGATCGCCGTAGGACGGCATCGGCCACATCTCTTTGTCTACGATCATTTCCAGTTTGTCAACCGGTGCACGGAGTGCCTCCATAGCCGGAGCAACTTTCTCGTAGTAGTATTTTGCTTTTGCTTCGCCGTCTTCCATCTCGCATCCTGCATTCTCGATTGCGATCAGCTCGTCGAGTGCTTTCTGGGTCTCCTCAAGCAGTGCACTTGTCTCGTTCAGCAGATTCTTCTGTACACCAACTGCCGTAACACCTGCTGCGGTGATGGTGTTGATGGATCCAGCCAGGGAAGTCGCATATTTGATGACTGCCGGGATGATCTGTTTGCTTGCCATGTCGATCATGGTCTTTGCTTCGATGTTGATGGTCTTTGCATAGTTCTCGAATTTAACTTCTGCACGGGATACCAGCTCTGCCTCGGTGAATACTTTGAAATCGCCGAACAGTTTGATTGCGGTATCAGTGGTCAGTGCCGGGATTGCGTACACCATGGATTTGATGTTCGGAAGTCCTCTTCTCTCTGCCTCAGCTAACCACTCATCTGCATATCCGTCGCCATTGAAGATGATTCTCTGATGCTCACTTAAGTTCTTCTTGATCAGATCATGGACAGCGTCCTCAAAGTTTTCAGCGCCTTCCAGTACATCGCATGCATCGCGGAATGCTTCTGCAACGATGGTGTTCAGTACGATGTTCGGAGCTGCAACGGAGTCACGGGAACCAACCATACGGAACTCGAATTTGTTTCCGGTGAAGGCGAACGGTGAGGTTCTGTTACGGTCGGTAGCGTCTTTCTTGAGATCCGGAAGCGTCTTAACACCAGTCTCCAGAACGCCCTCTTTTTTACTCTTGGTTGCATTTCCGGTGCTGATCAGCTGCTCAACAACGTCCTCCAGCTGCTCGCCAAGGAATACGGAAATGATGGCCGGCGGCGCCTCGTTGGCTCCCAGTCTGTGATCGTTTCCTGGATCGGCTGCGGACTCACGGAGCAGATCTGCGTGAACATCAACAGCTTTCAGGACGCAGCTTAACACAAGCAGGAACTGAATGTTCTCGTGCGGTGTTTTGCCCGGCTCAAGAAGGTTGATGCCGTCATCTGTGGTGATGGACCAGTTGTTATGTTTTCCGGAACCGTTGACACCTGCGAACGGTTTCTCATGCAGCAGGCATTTCAGTCCGTGCTGGCATGCAACTCTCTTTAAGGTCTGCATTACGAGCTGGTTGTTGTCGACTGCTACGTTTGCCTCGGAATAGATGGAAGCCAGCTCATGCTGTGCCGGTGCAACCTCATTGTGCTGTGTCTTTGCGGTAACGCCCATCTTCCACAGCTCAATGTTGACCTCCTTCATAAAGGAAGCAATTCTCTGACGGATGGTTCCGAAATAGTGATCGTCCATCTCCTGTCCTTTTGGAGGCATTGCGCCGAACAGGGTACGGCCGGTGTAGATCAGGTCTTTTCTCTGCAGGAATTTCTCTGCATCTACCAGGAAGTATTCCTGCTCCGGTCCTACGGAAGGAGTTACTTTCTTGGAAGTGGTGTTTCCGAACAGTTTTAACAGACGCAGGGACTGTACATTCAGAGCTTCCATGGAACGAAGAAGCGGTGTTTTCTGGTCAAGCGCCTCTCCTGTGTAGGAGCAGAATGCAGTCGGAATGCAGAGGGTTGCGCCTGCTGCGTCCTGACGAACGAAAGCCGGTGAGGTGCAGTCCCATGCTGTATATCCTCTTGCCTCAAAGGTAGCACGCAGTCCACCGGACGGGAAAGAAGATGCATCCGGCTCGCCTTTGATCAGCTCTTTACCGGAGAAGCTCATCAGTACTTTGCCGTTCGGCATCGGTGCTGTGATAAAAGAATCGTGCTTTTCTGCAGTTGTACCAGTCAGCGGCTGGAACCAGTGTGTATAGTGTGTTGCTCCTTTTTCAATTGCCCATTCTTTCATCTCATGTGCAATCGTATCTGCAGTAGCAAGATCCAGCTCACCGCCTTCTTCGATGATCTTTTTCAGCTTCTTGTAAACATTTTTTGGAAGACGTTCCTGCATTACAGTGTCATTGAATACATTTTCGCCAAAGATTTTGGCCGGATTTACATATTCTCCCATTTTCTTTCTTCCTTTCCATTTGTGAATTTTGCGATGCGACCTTCCCGCCGGACTCTAAAAAGGTCCTGATACAAGAAAAAGGGGTTCTCAAAAAGCAGCTAAGGAAAGCTAAGTTTTTGTAGAACGCCCTTGTTTTACATTCGCATATGGATTTGATTTCCAACTGATACTAAAATAACTCAAAAACTTAAAAAACGCAAGTGCTTTTTTGAACTCAGTCCCTTTTTCGTATTATTTTACAAAACTTTCCTAATTCAGGCGAAAAAATTAGCGGATTCGATGAAAGCTTTCGCGGCAGTCGTCAAGGTCTCGTGCAAGCACGGACTTCGACTCGTTGCTCGCGAAAAAAAATACTGTGCGGACCCTGAGGAGGAAGTCCCCCAGGAATCCTGCACAGCATTTTCGTGCTTAAACTCAGGCTTTGTTTGCAGAACCGAACAGTTCGATTTTTTCTCTTACAGTAGCTTTGATAGCTTCTGCGCCAGGAGCAAGGAGTTTACGAGGATCGAATCCTTTACCCTGCTGATCTTTGCCCTCTTCGATGTATTTACGTGTAGCTGCTGCGAATGCAAGCTGGCACTCTGTATTTACATTGATTTTGGAAACGCCAAGGTCAATGGCTTTCTTGATCATGTCATCCGGGATACCTGTACCACCGTGAAGAACGAGCGGCATAGTTCCTGTCAGCTCCTGTACAGCTGCCAGAGTCTCAAAGCTCAGTCCCTGCCAGTTAGCCGGGTATACACCGTGGATATTGCCGATACCTGCTGCAAGCATATCTACACCGAGGTCTGCAATCATCTTGCACTCGTTCGGATCAGCGCACTCGCCCATGCCGATAACGCCGTCTTCTTCTCCACCGATAGAACCAACTTCTGCTTCCAGAGACATTCCTTTCTCTTTGCAGACAGCTACCAGTTCTTTTGTTTTTGCAACGTTCTCTTCGATCGGATAATGAGATCCGTCAAACATGATGGATGAGAAACCTGCTTCGATACATTTGTAGCATCCTTCGTAGGTTCCGTGATCCAGATGCAGAGCAACCGGAACAGTGATGTTCAGCTCTTCGATCATAGCTTTTACCATAGCAGCTACGGTCTTGAAGCCTGTCATGTATTTTCCTGCACCCTCGGATACACCAAGGATAACTGGAGAATTCATCTCCTGTGCGGTAAGAAGGATGGATTTTGTCCACTCCAGGTTGTTGATGTTAAACTGACCAACTGCATAATGGCCGGCTTTTGCTTTGTCCAACATTTCTTTTGCTGATACTAACATAGCTCAAATGACCTCCTGTGTCTGTAATTGTGCCGCGTGCCCTTTTAGAACAGACCGCCGCATACTTGTTACTTTCATAACTAGTTTTATTATACAACATCTTTCTGCAAATGCCAAATGGTTTTCGTGGCGAAATCCATTTTTTTGCACTTTTTTGTGAAAAACTTATCAAAAAGCCGTGCCTACTTATTGTTCAGAACCAGTTCCATGGCATGTTTGCGCGCTTCGATGCAGACATAGCCGTGATCTCCGCCGTATTCGCCGTCCAGAGTCCAGGAAATCTCCTGGTTGGACTCGATGATGATGCGGTCGGTCTTGAACGAATCGATGAGGTCTGTGTGATCCTCCTGCATCAGCAGGGACGCAATGATCTCATTCAGTTCCAGCGGGTTTTTCGGGCGTTTGATCAGGGTTACCTCGAAGAGTCCGTCATCCAGGCGTACATCCTGTCCCGGCAGGTTTTTGAAGCCGCCGACGGACTTGGCATTCGTCACCATACCGTAGATATACTCTCCCTCAAAGGTTTCCCCGTTTGCCTCGACTTTAATCCAGTACGTCGGCACATTCCAGATCCGTTTGGATCCCTCCAGCAGGTATGCCAGATGGCCGAGAATGTTTTTCATGTGCTGGTCTGTCTCATAGGAAACATCCGTGAAAAGGCCGAATGCAGCGATGTAGACAAAGCTGTCGTTGTTGAACGCTCCCACATCACAGGAATACAGGTTTCCCTCGATGATATCCTTTGCCGCCTGTACCATATCTTTCGAAATAGAAAGACTGTTTGCAAAGTCATTGGTGCTTCCGGCCGGAATATAACCGATCGGAACGCGCTGATCCACTTCCATCAGACCGCTGACAACTTCATCCAGTGTTCCGTCGCCCCCGCTGCAGACAACGAGATCCACCTGCGGCGCAAGCTCCTTTGTCTTTTCGAAACCATCTCCGACTGCCTGCGTCGGGTGGACAATGACTTCATATCCGCCTTTTACAAAAACATCGATAATTTCAAACAGTTTACTTTTAATCTGTGCTTTTCCGGAAAACGGATTAAAAATAAACAACATTTTTTTCTTGCTCTCCATGCAAATGCTCTCCTTTGTATCCCATTTTAGCTGTTCTGTATTCTGTATTGTACCTTATTCGCAAAGCAGATGCAACCCCGTACATTGCCACAATTTCGCAATTGTGTCATATAAAATATGATATACAACAAAACAGGAGCCACCTACTAAGAGGCAGCCCCTGCGGATTTCAAAACTATTTACAGATTAAACCAGCTCGATTACAACTTCCATAGCTGCATCACCTTTACGCGGTCCGATCTTGATGATACGGGTATATCCGCCGTTACGGTCTGCATATTTCGGAGCGATCTCATCGAACATTTTCTGTGGCATATCGATGGACTTGGTGTTTTTCTTGCGTCCTGCTGCTTCGGTCGGAACCTCTGTTACAGGATAGAAGAAGCTTGCCATCTGACGTCTAGCGTGAAGTCTGGACGGAAGATCTTTTTTGATCTCTTTCTGAACTTCATCGTATACGGTAACTTTTTTGCCGTCTTTTACTTCTTTCACACGTTTGCCATCAGCATCTTTGCGAGCTACTTTAGCAGTAACGGTAACGGTCTCAAAGTTATCTTTCTCTTTTACAGCCAGTGCGATCATGCTTTCAGCGATCTTACGGATCTCTTTTGCTTTGGTCTCAGTGGTAACGATTTTTCCGTGATACAGAAGGTTGGTTACCTGGTTTCTTAATAATGCTTTTCTCTGGTCAGATGTTCTGCCAAGTTTTCTATATTTTGCCATTTTAAATTTTCCTCCATTTGTGGAACCCACAAGTCATGCTGCCTCGGACTTACTGACAGGGGGTTTTCGTCTACAAATCAAACGGAAAGATAAATCGCTGTGATTTATTCTCCGTCCCCAGGACTCAGTGACAGTCCCAGTTCTTTCAGCTTTGCAAGTACCTCTTCCAGAGACTTGCGGCCCAGGTTACGAACCTTCATCATGTCTTCGGAAGTTTTGTTGCACAGCTCTTCTACGGTATTGATACCGGCACGTTTCAAGCAGTTATAGGAACGCACGGAAAGCTCAAGCTCGTCGATGTTCATCTCCAGAACTTTCTCTTTCTCATTGTCCTCTTTCTCGATCATAACTTCTGCTGTCTTCGCATTCTCAGACAGATCGATGAAGAGTTTCAGATGCTCGCTTAAAACCTTAGCTGCCAGGCTGACTGCCTCGTCCGGATCCAGTGTTCCTCTGGTGTAAACATCCAGTGTCAGTTTATCGTAATCGGTAATCTGACCTACACGGGTGTTCTCCACTTTGAGGTTTACACGCTCAACCGGTGTATAGATAGCATCCACAGCGAGAACGCCGATCGGCATGTCATCGCTCTTGCCTTTGTCAGCACTGATATAACCGCGGCCTTTTGTGATCGTCAGCTCCATGTACAGCTTGCTGTCCGGGCCGCCGTTCAGGGTTGCGATTACCTGATCCGGATTCATGATCTCAATATCCTGATCTACCTGAATATCGGATGCTCTTACAACTCCCTCGCCCTCGAACTCAATATAAGCAACTTTTGCTTCGTTGGTTTCGCTGTTATTGCGGATTGCAAGGCTCTTCAGGTTCATGATGATTTCTGTAACGTCTTCTTTTACTCCAGGGATGGAGCTGAATTCATGAAGAACGCCCTCGATTTTAACCTGGCTTACTGCTGCTCCAGGGAGGGAAGAAAGCATAATTCTGCGAAGAGAATTACCTAATGTGATACCGTAGCCTCTTTCCAGAGGTTCAACCACAAATCTGCCGTACTTCTTGTCATCAGAAATCTCAGTAATTTCAATTTTCGGTTTGTTAAAATCAAACACTCGAAAGCCCCTCCTTTTAAATTGGTTGGCTCATTACTCATGGGAATAAAGCCTTCCGCGTATGGCGATTCTTTATTTAGAATACAGCTCGACGATCTGCACTTCGTCAACCGGAACATCGATCATTTCGCGGGTAGGACGCTCTTTTACAACACCTTTGAGTGCCTCAAGATCAGCCTCGATCCATTCCGGAGTCAGACGGCCGCCTGTAACCTCTACGATGTCTTTATATCTCTGAGAGGATTTTTTACCCTCTTTGATTTCGATGGTATCACCAGCGCTTACAAGGTAAGACGGGATATTTACCTGTTTGCCGTTAACCAGAACGTGTTTGTGGTCAACGATCTGACGTGCTTCTTTTCTGGTTCTAGCCATTCCCATACGGAACAGAACGTTGTCCAGACGGAGCTCAAGAAGGATCATCAGGTTCTCACCAGTCTGTCCTTCCATTCTGTCAGCCTTTTTGTAATAGTTAACAAAAGGTTTCTCCAGAACGCCGTAGATGAATTTTGCTTTCTGTTTTTCTCTTAACTGAAGACCATACTCAGACATTTTTCTGTTTGCTCTTTTCAGCTGTCTTGTGGACTTCTTATCAATTCCAAGATATACAGGATCCATTCCGAGGGATCTGCATCTTTTCAGGACTGGTACTCTATTTACTGCCATGTTCTTAACCTCCTAATCAGACTCTTCTACGTTTTGGTGGGCGGCATCCGTTGTGCGGAACCGGTGTTACGTCGCGGATGCTTGTAACTTCAAGACCGCATGCCTGAAGGGCACGGATTGCAGCTTCACGACCTGATCCTGGTCCTTTTACCATAACGTCAACAGTCTTTAAGCCATGAACCAGCGCTGCTTTGGTAGCAGTTTCTGCAGCCATCTGAGCTGCGTATGGAGTAGATTTTCTTGAACCTCTAAATCCCAGACCGCCGGCACTTGCCCAAGAAAGAGCATTTCCTTCTGCATCAGTCAGTGTTACGATTGTATTATTGAAGGAAGACTGGATATGTGCCTGTCCGTGTTCAACGTTTTTTCTGACACGACGTTTTGTCGTTTTCTTTGTCACTTTTGCCATTTTAAAACTAACCTACACTTTCTTAATCTTATATTGGACTACTGGTTAAATTATTTCTTCTTATTTGCAACAGTTCTCTTAGGACCTTTGCGGGTTCTTGCGTTGGTCTTTGTTTTCTGACCACGAACCGGAAGGCCTTTACGATGACGGATACCTCTGTAGCATCCGATCTCCTGCAGACGTTTGATGTTCATAGCGATTTCTCTACGAAGATCTCCTTCTACAACCTGACTCTCATCGATAACTGCGCTGAGTCTCTTTACTTCATCGTCTGTCAAATCTCTGCAGCGTGTGTCCGGATTTACTCCAGCTTCTTTTAAGATACGATCTGCACTTGTTCTACCGATTCCGTAGATATAGGTCAGACCAATCTCAACACGTTTGTCTCTTGGTAAGTCTACACCAGCTATACGAGCCATGTACTTTGTCCTCCATTTTTCTAAAACATTAATATTTTCCTAATTGGGATACAGGTATGCGTGTATCCAGCCGTGTTCGCACGACCTTTCTCCTTCTGCCACCTGACAGATCGGAGTATTAAGCAATATTATAAGGGATGTCTGCGCTCCGCGCGTCCACCCGCCGGAGGTGTCCTGGCTGCAACTTGCCAGGTGTCTCACTTTATAATATTAACAGCAGAACAACGCATTCACGCGCGTCCTCGCTGCAGCCGCACTTAAAATCTGCACAATTACGATCAAGCCTAATGACGGATTAGCCCTGGCGCTGTTTGTGCTTTGGATTCTCACAAATGATTCTGATGCTACCTTTTCTTTTGATAACTTTGCATTTCTCGCAGATCGGTTTTACAGAAGATCTAACCTTCATGATGAATCCTCCTTTCTTTGCTCCTTAGCGCCCCGTGTAGGGGAATTTTCTGTTGTAAACTTTTGGAATGCGTTTTCTTTTTGTGGGTTAGAAAAAAGTCCACGCGCAAAAGTTCGTTTTATAGTATAGCATTTTGTTCCCGGAAATGCAAGAAATTTTTTACATATTTTTTCATTTTTTTTTGCTCTTTTTCTGTGCATTTTTTCATCTCTCCCACCGGTAAGAAAAAAACAGGCGGGACAGATTTCTCTTCTCTATCTCGCCTGTTTTTTACAGGTAACATCTTTTTTGCATCATGATCCTGAGTTCAGCGGTTTGTATTTGCTTGCGCATACGGATTCTGATTTTACTACATTTCCGCTTGCATCTTTATAATCACGATACGTTACATTACTCATCTCATCGATCTGCTCTACCCTTGGCTCAATGGTATAGTCGTTTTCTTTTGTTCCGAGAATTTTTACGGTCAGTGTATCACTGCTGTCCATATTCATCACAATTTTCACCGGATACTTATGATTATTTTCAAATTTGAAATCCGGTGAATCCCAGAATACGGTTGCATCCATTCCTGACGGCACATAATGTACCGGCATCGAATGGTTGGCTCTTTCCAACACATCAAGGTCTGTATACAAAATAGCGGAAAACAGTGTGGAGGACACCTGGCATTCGCCTCCTCCAAGTACCTGGACGACTTTGCCATCCTGATAGCCTGCTGCCTCCTGGTATCCTTTTTCTGCCGTTGTATCACCTACGACACCATTAAAAGAGAAGGTTTCTCCCGGCAGAACGATCTGTCCGTTGCAGATAGATGCCGTAAGTCCGACGTTGTGAATTCTTCCGCTCGTTCCACCTGCTGCGCTGGAGCTGTAACTTCCAAGCGTGTCTTTAAACAGATTTGCGTTCATCTTCTCGGTTGTAATCTCCGGCTCGGTAAAGGTAAACGGAATCGTGATATCCGTATTTTCTTCTGCACTCTCATACTCGGCTTTCGCACTGTCCGCATCCATTGAGGTTCCGTTTTTCGATGCCACAACGGAATATCCGTTGTCCGGATCCAGCGTCGCATTGACCGGCTCGGTATAAATCTGGCTTGCAATTCCGGCAAAATCCGGCTCCGTCAGCTGATTTTCTGCCGTCGGGCAGGAAATTACATCCTGGAAATTCATTGCTGTCACATTCGTCTGGATCTGCTGTTTTAAGGCATCCACATCCGGTCTGGTTCCGGCAATGCCTTTATGCACGATCAGGCCGGTATCTGTTACTTCATATGTAGTATCCTGCATGGAGTTGTAATCCTGAATGCCGGATGCCTGTACAATTCCTTCCACCTCATCTGGATGGGCCACAGTCGGCTGCACATCATAGGAAAGTTTCTCTGCCTTTCCCCGTTTCATCTCGACCCACTCCAGACCGCGAACCAGAAGATTTCCATGGCCTTTTTCATATGCTTTTTCAATTTCTGCGGAAGCATCCATCCCCAGCATTGGAAATACGTTCATCGTATACTGCTGACCATCCAGCTCAACGGTAACAGCTGTATCTTTATAATCTTCTTCAAACTTCTGTTCCACTGTCTGTGCAGCTTCTTTTTTGCTCATTCCCTGAATGTTTACTCCGTTAACAGAAGCATCTGCCCAGATTTTGTCATCCTCGATGATCAGACAGAAGATTCCATATGCAGCGGCAAGTAAAACAATCACTGCAATTACGCAGAGTGCTGCAACAAGGCCTTTTTTCTTTTTCTTTCCCATTTTTGTCATTGCACATTTTCCTTTCCTGTTATCTGTAAGGAGCAGCGATGCCATTGCTGCAGATCCGAATTATTTTTCAGACTGCAGCCTGCTGTTTCATAAAATGTTTCCCTGATTTCTGCCGGTGCATGGATTTTACCACACCGCCCAGGAGACCCTTCCCGGTAAAATTTCCCCGTAAAGTTTCTCTATTGCATTGTATCACATTATTTTGAGAATTCAACCAAATATTTCAACTTCACACAGAATTCACGAACATATATTCTTCTGTCGCTTTCGAGCCCTCATCTGTCATTTTCACGGTTTTCCGGCCGCTCTTTTCTCCTGTCTTTTCACTTTTTCTTTTTTCTTCTGACGGTTTAAAAATTTTGTTTCAAAAGTGCACAAATTCTCCTGGTTTTTACAAAAAGTTTTCATAAAATTTTATACTTTTTTCATTGCTTTTTCTATTAAAATATTGCATAATACATCTGGAAGGTTTCAAAAGGGACTGAAAAGAAATTCAGATGCCCGCCGCCGCGGATGCTGCAGGGTTTGCGGACTGGTGCTTGCTTTGTGGCTGTCAGAAATCTGAAGGCCGGTGATCGAAATCTTTGTTCTGTAGAACGGTTACTGTTATTGGGGATGAATACAGAGAAACACATACAGAGAAAAAGCCATCCGGCATGCCGGATGGCTTTTTTTATCGTATTTCTTATTTATCTCTCCAGATAATACGTCCCTTGTCCAGATCGTATGGGGACAGCTCGATGGTTACTTTGTCTCCCGGAAGAATACGGATAAAGTTCATACGCAGCTTTCCGCTGATATGAGCCAGTACAACGTGTTTATTTTCCAGTTCTACTTTAAACATTGCGTTTGGTAATTTCTCGAGGACAGTTCCCTCTACCTCAATTACATCTGCCTTAGACATTGATTAATCCTCCTTCAACTCTTTGCAACTTTTTTCTTTTAATGCCTTACGGATATCTTCATCACGAACCGCATCCGTCATTTCGTAATCCGGCTGTACGTGAATCAGCTTCTTCTTTTTCGGCCGGTTGGCGGTACGGATTTTTCCGTCCACCAGGAATACGTATGGCTCCTGTACATCCGAAATCACATACAGCTTTCCTTTATCGTGGCCGGCCAGGCTTCTGGCAAACATTCCTTTCACAATCGGTTTCATAAATCCTCCTCCGTATGCGAAAGTGTCAGAATTTCCGGTTCTCCCTCCGTAATCAGAATCGTGTTCTCATAATGTGCGGCAAGAGAGCCGTCTTCTGTCACAACGGTCCAGTCATCATCCAGCCATCTGACTGCATAGCCTCCGGCTGTGATCATCGGCTCGATGGCGAGCGTCATGCCAGGCTGCAGACGGACGCCGCGGCTTGGCTGTGCGAAGTTCGGCACTGCCGGATCTTCGTGCAGGTGCGTTCCGATGCCGTGGCCTACCAGGTCGCGGACAACGCCGTAGCCGAAGCTCTCTGCGTATGCACCGATCGCCGCCGAAATCTCATGAAGATGATGGCCTGCTTTTGCGTATTTGATTCCTTCAAAAAAGGCCTGGCGTGTTACTTCCACCAGTTTTCTTGCCTCCGGTGAGATCTCACCGACCGCGTGTGTGCGGGCTGCGTCGGAATGGTATCCTTCATAGATAAGTCCCGCATCCAGGCTGACAATGTCGCCCTCTTTCAGAATCCGTTTTTTACTTGGGATTCCGTGAACCACTTCTTCGTTCACAGAAACGCAGATCGAAGCCGGATACCCATTATAGTTTAAAAAGTTGGGAGTGCATCCGAAGCTGCGGATCATCTCTTCTCCGAGCTTGTTGATTTCCCAGGTTGACATTCCCGGATGGATGGCGCGGCCTAATTCATCGTGTACCTTCTCCAGCAGTTCACCGGCACGGCGCATTTTTTCAATTTCCCGGGCAGTTTTAATTGATATGGACATCCTTTACGCTCCTAAAATCTTTACTATATCCTGAAATACCACGTTGATATCCTGGGTTCCGTCAACTTCCACCAGAACATTGGCTTTCTTATAGTAGTCAATCAGAGGCTGTGTCTGAGCATGGTATACAGACAGTCTCTTCTGTACAGTCTCAGGTTTGTCGTCGTCACGGAGAACCAGCTCGCCGCCGCAGGTATCGCATACGTCTTCTACCTTCGGTGCGTTGAATTCTACATGATACGTTGCTCCGCATCCGATGCAGGCACGGCGTCCGCCCATGCGGTGAACGATGTTTTCATCCGGCACTTCCACATTGATTGCGTAGTCAATTTTCTCTCCGCGTGCTTCCAGGGCTTTGGTCAGAGCCTCTGCCTGCGGAATCGTTCTTGGGAAGCCATCCAGCACGTAGCCCTTTGCTGCGTCCGGTTTGGAAATACGGTCTACAACAAGATCGCAGGTCAGCTCGTCCGGAACGAGTTCTCCCTTGTCCATGAATGCTTTCGCTTTCTTTCCAAGCTCGGTTCCCTCTTTGATATTTGCGCGGAAGATATCGCCGGTTGAAATATGAGGAATCTCATATTTTGCAGCGATCTGTTTTGCCTGTGTACCTTTTCCGGCACCAGGTGCCCCCAACATAATAATTTTCATGCGCTTTTCCTCCCATGTTTGAATTTGCAGCAATCCGCTGCGTGTAATTTACCCTATTATACCATAAAGTAAACCACAATAGCAAAAATTTTCTCTGTTAAAGCCTCTTTAAAAGCGCTTTAAACAAAAGAAAGGGCCTGTCTTATCCAGACAGTCCCTCTTATGCCTTAATCGTTTAAGAATCCTTTGTAATTGCGTACCAGCATCATGGATTCAATCTGTTTTAAGGTTTCCAGAATTACGCTGGCAATAATGATCAGAGAAGTACCTCCAAAGGATACATTCGCTTTGAAAAATCCATTAAAGAAAAATGGAATCACTGCAACAATGGTAAGACCTGCTGCACCGATAAAAATAATATAGCTGAGCAGATTGTTCAGATAATCTACCGTGGATTTACCCGGGCGGATGCCTGGGATAAAGCCGCCCTGTTTTTTCATGTTATCTGCAACTTCCATCGGGTTGAAGGTGATGGAGGTATAGAAATAAGCGAAGAAAATAACAAGGACAATGTAGAGAATCAGGCCCAGCGAAGCAACTGGATTGGTTTTGTCAAACCAGTTGTTGGAATTCAGCATCTTGATCAGCGTTCCGCCGATGCCTTTGATATCCGACTTTCCGACAAACGACAGGATAATCGATGGGAAAGACATGATGGATGATGCAAAGATGATCGGGATAACGCCCGCTGTATTTACCTTCAGCGGAATATTGGATGACTGTCCGCCAACCATTTTTCTTCCGGCCATTTTCTTGGAATACTGTACCGGAATTCTTCTCTCAGCGCCATTCAGGATCAGTACCAGCACAACAACAGCGATGATCACAACAGCGATGATAATCCACATCAGCAGACCACGCGCGATGGTTTTGCCTTTTACGAAGGTTTCGTAAAGGGTTACCATATCCTGCGGGATTCTGGAAAGGATGTTGATTAACAGGACCATAGAAATACCATTTCCAACGCCCTTGTCGTTGATCTGTTCTCCCACCCACATAAGGAAGGCAGAACCGGCTGTCAGAGCTGCCACTACAACAATCACATTAACTGCGTTAAAAGTGGTGAGGAGTCCCTGGCGTCCAAAGCCTACTGCCATGGCAACAGACTCAAACAATGCAAGACCTACTGTCACATAACGAGTAATCGCAGTCATTTTCTTTCTTCCCTCTTCGCCGTCACGCTGCATTTCCTCAAGTCGTGGAATTGCAATGGTGAGCAGCTGAATAATGATGGAAGAAGTAATGTACGGTGTAATACTCAGAGCAAAGATGGAGAAACGGTCGAAACCGCCGCCCGTGAATGCATTCAGGAAGCTGAATGCCTCATTCGTATTATTTGCAAAATAATTCGCAAAAAAGCTTGTATTGACACCCGGTACAGGCATCTGAGAGCCTAACCGGATGACAACAAGCATCATAAGCACATAAAATATTTTGCGACGAACATCTTTGACCTTAAATGCATTGATAAAGGTCTTAAACATTAGATCACCTCGACTGTTCCACCTGCCGCTTCAATTTTTGCCTTTGCGCTCTCGCTGAAAGCATTTGCTTTTACAGTGAGTTTTTTGGTGACTTCACCGTTTCCAAGGATTTTTACGCCATCTCTCGGATTGGAAACAAGACCAGTCTCAATCATAGTTTCTACGGTTACAACAGCTCCGTCCTCATAACGATTCAGAGCATCTACATTGATTCCAACGATTTCCTTGGAGTTTCTGTTTTTGAAACCTCTCTTCGGAAGACGTCTGTATAAAGGCATCTGACCACCTTCAAATCCCGGTCTCGGTGCTCCGGAACGTGCTTTCTGTCCTTTGTGGCCTTTACCTGCTGTTTTACCATTTCCTGAACCATGTCCACGGCCTCTGCGGAAGTTATCGTTCTGTCTGGAACCTTCAGCCGGCTGTAAATTAGATAAGTCCATTACGGTACCTCCTTATGCTTCTTCTACTTTAACCAGGTAAGAAACCTGATTAACCATGCCGCGAACTGCTGCGTTATCCGGCAGTTCTACCGTCTTGTTAACTTTTTTCAGACCCAGTGCTTCCACGGTTCTTCTGTGTTTCGGAACACATCCGATCGGGGATTTCACCAGTGTTACTTTTAATTTATCTGCCATTTTTCACATCCTCCTTAAGCAAAGATCTCGTTTGTAGATTTGCCGCGAAGTCTTGCTACTTCTTCTGGAGTCTTCAGCTCAGACAGACCAGCGATGGTAGCCAGAACTACGTTCTGCTTATTTCTGGATCCAAGGGATTTTGTACGGATGTTCTTAATACCAGCTAACTCGATTACGGCACGGGCTGGGCCACCAGCGATGACACCAGTACCTTCAGGAGCTTTCTTTAACAGAACCTCTGCGCTTCCGAATTTACCTACGTAGTCATGAGTGATACTTCCGTTCTCATTGATTGCTACGCTTACCAGTTTCTTCATAGCGTCTTCTTTACCTTTGCGGATAGCTTCCGGAATCTCGGCTGCTTTTCCAAGGCCTGCGCCTACGTGTCCATTGCCGTCGCCGACAACTACTAAAGCTGTGAAACGGAAGTTACGACCACCTTTAACAACTTTTGTAACACGCTTAATTGATACGACTTTTTCTTCCAGTTCGAACTGGCTTGCATCAATAATTGTATGCTTCATGTGTTCTTTTCCTTCCTTTCTTAGAATACCAGCCCAGCTTCTCTAGCTGCGTCTGCGAATGCCTGGATTTTTCCCTGGTAGATGAATCCGCCACGGTCAAATACAACTTCAGTAATACCTGCTTCTACAGCTTTCTTTCCAAGAACGGTTCCAAGATATGCTGCTGCATCTACATTGTTGGTTTTCTCAAGCTCTGCTTTAACATCTTTCTGAAGAGTAGAAGCAGAAACTAAAGTATTTCCAATCGTATCGTCGATAATCTGAGCATACATATGGTTATTGCTGCGGAATACACACAGACGCGGACGCTGTGCAGTACCTACGATATGATTACGTAATCTTCTATGCTTTTTCTGGCGCATCTGCGCTCTTGATACTTTACTAATCATGTTCACACTCTCCTTAATTATTTCTTACCAGTCTTACCAACTTTACGTCTGATCACTTCATCAGCATACTTGATTCCCTTGCCCTTGTATGGCTCAGGTCTTCTCTTATCTCTGATTTCAGCGGCATACTGGCCAACTTTCTCTTTGCTGATACCGGAAACAATGATCTTGTTGCCGTCTACAGCAGAGGAGAGTCCTTCCGGATCGATCATCTCTACCGGATGGGAATATCCAAGAGACAGAACTAATTTGTTGCCCTGTTTTGCAGCTCTGTAACCTACACCGTTTACTTCCAGTGTTTTGGTATAGCCTTCGCTAACACCAACTACCATGTTGTGGATCAGAGTTCTGGTCAGACCATGAAGAGCTTTCATTTTCTTCAGATCGCTCGGTCTTGTAACTACTACGTGTCCGTCTTCCAGTTTGATGCTCATTTCAGCCGGGAGAGTTCTCTCTAATGTTCCTTTTGGTCCTTTTACTACAACGTGGTTGTTTTCCTGGATGTCTACTGTTACACCTGCAGGAATTGCCACTGGCAGTCTTCCAATACGTGACATACCAATTTCCTCCTATTAACTTAGATTTTCGGAGAGAGCCTTACGCTCTCTCTGTTTTCAGTTGCTTTGTTTCGTTTCAGATTACCAAACGAATGCCAGAACCTCGCCGCCAACCTGCAGCTTGCGAGCTTCTTTATCGGTGATAACACCCTGGTTTGTGGAAAGAATAGCGATTCCAAGTCCGCCAAGTACTCTCGGCAGCTCATCTTTGCCAACATAGATTCTCAGACCCGGTTTGGAGATTCTCTTCAGACCGGTGATGATCTTCTCGTTTTTGTCAGCGCCGTATTTCAGGGTGATGTGCATATTCTGGAATACACCCTCATCGCTGAGTTCATATTTTGCAATGTATCCCTCGTTTACCAGGATATCAGCGATTGCGATTTTCATTTTGGATGCCGGAACATCTACTGTATCATGTTTTGCAGTGTTAGCGTTACGGATTCTTGTAAGCATATCTGCAATCGGATCACTCATACTCATTTGAATTTGCCTCCTTCTAAAATTTTACCAACTAGCTTTCTTAACGCCAGGAATCTGGCCTTTGTATGCTAATTCACGGAAGCAGATTCTGCAGATTCCGTATTTTCTTAAATATGCGTGTGGACGGCCACAAATTCTGCAACGATTGTATTCTCTTGTAGAGAATTTAGCTTTGCGCTGCTGTTTGATTTTCATTGCTGTTTTAGCCATGAATCAATTCCTCCTATTACTTTGCGAATGGCATGTTGAATAATGTCAGTAATTCACGAGCTTCTTCATCTGTGTTAGCAGTGGTAACGAAGATAATGTCCATACCTCTGACTTTATCAACTTTATCATACTCGATCTCTGGGAAAATCAGCTGCTCTTTGATACCAAGAGCATAGTTTCCTCTGCCATCGAAAGCGTTCGGATTTACGCCGCGGAAGTCACGTACACGAGGCAGTGCCAGGTTGATCAGGCGGTCTGCGAACTCGTACATTTTCTCGCCACGAAGGGTAACTTTGCATCCGATCGGCATACCCTCACGGATTTTAAAGTTTGCTACGGAATTTTTCGCTTTGGTGGTAACTGCTTTCTGTCCGGTGATAGCTTCCATATCACTGATTGCAGCGTCCAGAAGTTTAGCGTTCTCCTTAGCTTCACCAACACCCATGTTGATTACGATTTTGGAGAGCTTCGGCACTTCCATCACGTTTTTGTATCCAAATTTTTTGGTCATTGCATCAACGATCTGCTCGTTGTAAAGATCTTTCAGTCTACTCACGGTTTTGCCTCCTCTCTTCCTTAATCAATTACTGCGCCGTTCAGCTCTTTTGCTTTTGCAACGCGGGTTCTAACAGCTTTTGTTTTGCCGTTTTTCTCAACCATCTCAACTTTGATTCCAACGCGGGTCGGAACTCCTTTTACAACCAGCATTACGTTGGATGCATCGATAGGAGCTTCTTTGTTAACGATTCCGCCCTGCTGATTGCTCATAGACGGTTTCTCATGCTTTGTAATCATGTTTACGCCTTCAACAACAACACGGTTGTTCTTTACGTCAACGCTGACTACTTTGCCGGTTTTGTCTTTATCTTTGCCGGCGATTACCTTTACGGTATCGCCTTTTTTAATCTTCATTGACATAGCTGTCCTCCTATAATACTTCCGGAGCTAAGGAAACAATCTTCATGAACTGTTTCTCACGAAGCTCTCTGGCTACTGGTCCAAAAATACGGGTTCCTTTTGGAGTTTTGTCATCTTTGATAATAACTGCTGCGTTCTCATCAAATTTGATGTAAGAACCGTCTTTACGACGAGCGCCTTTTACGCTTCTTACAACAACAGCTTTTACTACGTCACCTTTTTTAACAACGCCGCCTGGTGTTGCATCTTTGACCGAAGCAACGATTACATCACCAATGTTGGCATATCTTCTTGTAGAACCGCCCATAACACGAATGCATAAGATTTCTTTTGCACCGGTGTTGTCAGCGACTTTCAGTCTAGTTTCCTGCTGAATCATGCTGGTATTCCTCCTTTAGCATTCTGATCTCTTATTTATTTCGCTTTCTCAACGATCTCCACAAGTCTCCATCTCTTATCTTTGGATAAAGGTCTTGTTTCCATAACTCGTACGGTATCACCTACATGGCACTCGTTGTTTGCATCGTGTGCTTTCAGCTTATATGTGCTTTTTACAATTTTCTTGTACAGAGGATGTTTTACATGGTCTTCGATGGCAACCACGATAGTCTTATCCATCTTATCGCTGACAACTTTGCCCACGCGAGTTTTTCTAAGATTTCTTTCTTCCACGATATTTTCCTCCTAATTACTCAGCTGCGTTTGCCTTCTGGGCAATAACAGTCTGGATTCTTGCAATATTTTTGCGAACCTCTTTGATTCGGCTTGTATTGTCAAGCTGGTTGGTTGCGTTCTGGAATCTTAAATTGAAGAGTTCCTTTTTAGCAGCTACTAATTCGTCATTCAGCTCAGCTGCGCTCTTTGTATTTAAATCTTTTACAAATTCGTTAGTTTTCACTGTTATCACCGCCTTCTAAGTCTGCACGAGAAACAACTTTGCATTTACATGGTAACTTATGCATGGCAAGACGTAATGCCTCGCGGGCTGTTTCTTCCGGAACACCTGCGATTTCGAACATTACACGGCCTGGTTTTACTACTGCTACCCAGTACTCCAGAGAACCTTTTCCGGAACCCATTCGGGTTTCAGCCGGCTGTGCGGTTACTGGTTTGTCCGGGAAAATTTTGATCCAAACTTTACCACCACGTTTGATGTAACGTGTCATGGCGATACGGGCTGCCTCGATCTGGTTGGATTTGATCCAGCATGGCTCAAGGGCTACGAGACCAAATTCACCGTAGTTAATTTTGTTTCCTCTGAGGGCTTTACCCTTCATGGAACCACGGAACTGTTTACGACGTTTTACTCTCTTCGGCATTAACATAATTAATTCTCGCTCCCTTCCTTTTTAGTTCTGGTTGGAAGTACTTCGCCATTGTAGATCCATGCTTTTACGCCAACTTTACCGTAAGTGGTATCTGCTTCAGCGAATCCATAATCGATATCGGCACGCAGGGTCTGCAGCGGAATAGTTCCCTCGCTGTAGAACTCGGTACGAGCCATATCAGCTCCACCAAGACGTCCGGATACAGATGTTTTGATTCCCTTAGCGCCAGCTCTCATCGTACGCTGCATGGTAGACTTCATAGCACGACGGAAGGAAATACGGTTTTCCAGCTGTAATGCAATGTTCTCAGCAACGAGCTGTGCATCGCGGTCCGGTCTTTTTACTTCTTTGATATCTACGATAAGCTTTTTGTCAGTCAGTTTCTGAACTTCAGCTTTTACTTTCTCGATCTCTGCTCCGCCTTTACCGATAACAACGCCCGGTTTTGCGGTGTAGATGATAACTTTTACTCTGTCAGATGCTCTTTCGATTTCGATCTTGGAAACACCTGCGCTGTACAGTTTCTTCTTCAGGTATGTGCGGATGTTGTAGTCCTCTACGAGGTTATCTGCGAAATCACCCTCGGCATACCATTTGGAATCCCAGTCTTTAATAACACCGACTCTCAGGCCGTGTGGATTAACTTTCTGTCCCATGACATGTCCTCCTTATTTCTCGTCTAACACAATCGTGATGTGGCTGTTTCTCTTCAGGATTCTGTAAGCTCTGCCCTGTGCTCTCGGATGAATTCTCTTCATGGTCGGAGCCTTGTTAGCGAAGCACTCAGCTACATACAGGTTTTCTCTGGAAAGACCGTTGTTGTTCTCAGCGTTTGCGATTGCGGACTCCAGCAGTTTTTTCACTACGCTGGAGGCATATCTCGGGTTATAAGTTACAATACCAAGTGCGGTTGTTACGTCTTTACCGCGGATTGCATCTAAAACAAATCCAGCTTTCTGCGCAGACATTCTAGCGTAGGATAACTTTGCAGACGGTCTGGTATCTTTGTTAGCATTTCTTGCTCTTTTAATCTGACTTCTATGTCCTTTAGCCATTGCTAAAAAACCTCCTCTCTCAAATCATTCTACTTAGCGGACGCCGGATTTCTTCTCGTCCTTGCCGTGACCTCTGTAGGTTCTGGTTGCTACGAACTCACCGAGTTTGTGTCCAACCATGTCCTCTGTAACGTATACCGGCACATGTTTTCTTCCGTCATGAACAGCGATTGTGTGTCCAACGAATGACGGGAAGATTGTAGAACGACGTGACCAGGTTTTAATGACTGTTTTATCTCCTGAAGCGTTTGCAGCGTCAACTTTCTTTAACAGGCTTTCATCTGCAAATGGTCCTTTTTTTAATGAACGAGACATCGTTTACCTCCTTATTTCGATAAAGCTTTTCCATCGCGTCTTCTTACGATGTACTTGTTAGACTGCTTGTTCTTTGCTCTGGTCTTCAGGCCAAGAGCCGGTTTTCCCCAAGGAGTAGACGGGCCCGGACGTCCGATACCGGTCTTTCCTTCTCCACCACCATGTGGATGGTCATTCGGGTTCATGACAGAACCACGTACAGTCGGGCGGATACCCATGTTACGTTTCCGTCCTGCTTTACCAATGTTGATCAGGCTGTGCTCGCCATTTCCAACAACACCGATGGATGCACGACAGTTGATCGGAACCATTCTCATCTCTCCAGACGGAAGACGAAGGGTTGCGTATTTGCCTTCTTTAGCCATCAGCTGAGCGCCATTACCAGCTGCACGAACAAGCTGTCCGCCTTTGCCTGCATGAAGCTCTACGTTGTGAACCATGGTACCAACCGGAATCTCGGACAGCGGCAGGCAGTTTCCAGGTCTTACCTCGGCAGCAGCGCCGCTCATAACCTTCATGCCAACTTTCAGTCCTTCCGGAGCCAGGATGTATGCTTTCTCGCCGTCTGCATAGCAGATCAGAGCGATGTTTGCTGTTCTGTTCGGATCGTACTCGATCGATTTAACGATTGCCGGAACATCATCTTTTCTTCTCTTGAAGTCGATGATTCTGTATTTTCTTCTGCTTCCGCCTCCGCGGTGTCTTACAGTGATTTTACCCTGGTTGTTACGACCAGCGTTTTTCTTCAGGGACACTACCAGAGATTTCTCCGGTGTGCTCTTCGTGATTTCGTTGAAATCAGAGGAGGTCATGTGTCTTCTGGAAGGTGTATATGGGTTAAAGCTTTTGATTCCCATTACTTTGTTCTCCTTTCATTTCGTATCGCACTTATGTGTGCATATTTCGAACAGCTGCTAATTAAAGTCCTTCGAAGATTTCGATGTCTTTGCTGTCCTCGGTCAGAGCAACGATTGCTTTCTTGCTCTTTGCAGTTTTTCCAACTACCATTCCACGACGTTTGTTCTTTCCGTCCATGTTCATGGTGTTTACGCTTTTTACTTTTGTTCCTTCGAACATTTTCTCAACTGCTTCTTTAATCTGAGATTTGTTTGCTTCCGGGTGAACCATAAATGTGTATTTCTTCTCGCCCATAGCGTTCATGCTCTTCTCAGTTACGATTGGTTTCAGGATTACGTCGTAATATCTGATATCTGCCATTATGCGTACACCTCCTCGATAGATGCAACACTGCTCTTGGTTGCGATGATGGTGTTGTATTTCAGCATGTCGAATACATTGATGGTATTAACAGATGCAGTCTGAACGCCGGCAATATTTCTTGCGGAAAGTGCTACGTTTTCGCTGTCATCTCCGATGATTACCAGTGCGTTGTTTACTTTGAGGTTATCAAGCACTTTCTTCATCTCTTTTGTTTTAACCTCTGCAAGTTTCAGCTCATCAAGAACGATGAATTTGTTCTCCTGAACTTTGCTTGTCAGAACGGATTTTAATGCAGCTCTTTTCTCTTTCTTGTTCATTTTGAAAGAGTAATCTCTTGGTACTGGAGCGAATACAACTCCGCCGCCTGTCCACTGAGGAGCTCTTGTTGAACCCTGTCTTGCGTGACCTGTTCCTTTCTGTCTCCACGGTTTTCTTCCGCCACCGCTTACTTCGGAACGGGTTTTAGCTTTCTGAGTTCCCTGACGATTATTTGCAAGCTGAAGCACTACAGCCTGATGTACCAGATGCTCGTTGATTTCTACACCGAACACTGCATCATTAAGCTCCATGCTGCCAACTTCTTTGCCTTCCATATTTAATACAGATACGTTAGCCATTACGTGTGTTCCTCCTTTCAACGAACTTATTTACCGCATTTTACTGTCTCTTTGATGGTAACCATGGATTTCTTCGGTCCTGGTACAGCACCTTTGACTAACAGTAAATTGTTCTCTACGTCAACTTTTACGATTTCCAGGTTCTGTACGGTGATTTTCTTTCCACCCATCTGTCCTGGCATTCTTTTTCCTTTGAATACCTTACTCGGATCGGAGCAAGCACCATTGGAACCTGCGTGACGATGATATTTGGAACCATGAGCCATAGGTCCTCTGGACTGACCATGTCTCTTGATGGCACCCTGGAATCCTTTACCTTTGCTTGTTGCAGTAGCGTCGATTTTATCGCCTGCGCCAAAGATATCGGCCTTGATTTCCTGTCCTAATGTATAGGTTTCAGCATCTTCAAATCTGAACTCTTTCAGATATCTCTTGCAGGAAACACCTGCTTTTGCGAACTGGCCTTTCATTGGTTTGTTCACACGGTTTTCTTTCTTCTCGCCGAAGCCTACCTGAATTGCACTGTACCCGTCGTTGTCTGCGGTTTTCACCTGTGTTACAACACACGGACCTGCCTGCAATACAGTTACCGGTACTAAAACACCGTTTTCGTCGAAGATCTGAGTCATTCCGACTTTTGTAGCTAAAATTGCTTTCTTCATTCCTTTTACCTCCTGTTTTATCTACAGCGGAACTTCCTATTATAAAGAAGTTCATTCTAGCGAACAGTTGATATAAGTGGAACACTATGACCCTTAGGGATGTTGATTCCTTCGAATGAGTGTTGCTTCTATATCATCTATTGCTTACTTAATTGATGGCCGGGGGCTGATCCCGGACTTTTTACAGCTGATCTTATTTGTTTTTCATCTTGATATCGATGTAAACACCAGCCGGCATTTCCAGTCTTGCTAATGCATCCACTGTTTTCTGGGTAGGTGCGATGATATCAATCAGTCTCTTGTGGGTTCTCTGCTCGAACTGCTCACGGGAATCTTTGTACTTGTGAACTGCACGAAGGATTGTTACTACCTCTTTCTTCGTTGGAAGCGGTACTGGTCCGCTCACCGTTGCTCCGTTCTTCTTTACAGTTTCGATAATTTTCTGTGCAGATGCATCTACTAACTGATGATCATACGCTTTCAGTGTAATTCTCATTACTTGACTTGCCATAAAAAAAGTCGCCTCCTTTTCGCACTTTTACGAGTACGACAAGCGGTGACTGTACACTTACCCGTGTGTGTCCTGATGTTTGCACACGGTCGTTTCCACTCTTACAGGTGGACTTAATTGTGGGTACAGTGACTTGTCGCCAGTTTCTTTAACTTGACATTCGCTCCACGGAAAACCCGCTGTTTCTCAGCGGCAACCTCGCGCTTCAACGCTATCAATGTCACAACAGTTGTTAGTATACAAGAAAGCACGCGAAAAATCAAGGTTTTTTTTTATTTTTTTCGATTTATCCGTTTTTATGCAAAAAGAGAAATACAGGGGTGCCGTGTTGTGCACTTTTCCTATATTTCTCTCTTTTTTGACGTTTTCCAACTATTCAGAGCCCCATCTCGATTCCGCTGCGATGTATCTCGATGTGGCTTCTTGCCATATGAATAAAAAGAAAAGAACGTTCATTCATGCAAGCATGATTCGCGTTCTTTTCTTTTCGTTCGCATGGCTCTGAATAGTTACAGAATGTCGGAATAATCTAAGATTGTGATGCCGGTTGCAGGATCTTCAATGACTTTCGGGTCATCTCCGGCTGCGTGGGCCTTCTGGAGGAGTTCTTCCGCCGTGTAAACCGGCATGGCAAGTTCGATCGGCTCGGACGGTTCCGGTTCCGGCTCTTCTTCCGGCTCTTCGATGGTTTCTTCAAACTCTTCGATTTCTTCCACAGTTTCCGGCTCTGCAGATTCCGTTTCTTCGGTTTCTTCGGTTTCTTCTGTCACTTCTTCCGCTGTTTCTTCTGCGGCAGCTTCTTCGACAATTTCCGTTTCTTCCACGGCTTCCGGAATTTCTTCGGTTTCTTCTCCTCTTACAAGGTTCTGCAGATCGACGGTATGAAAGGACACCTGCTCCGTTCCTTCTTCTTCCAGATCCGGAATTTCAAATTCGTCCTGTTTCTCTTCTTCTGCCGTTTTCTGGTCGGCTGCTCTCAACTGTTCGGTCATTTCCTGTTCTTCCCGTTTCTTTTTTTCTTCCAGGGCAGCTTTCTTTCTGCTGCGAAGCTCTTCGGACGCTTTCTCATCGTCCTCGTCTTCGTCTTCTTCCTCTTCTTCCTCATCCTCTTCTTCATCACGTTTCCACACCTCGGAAAGGATGAACAAAATGACCAGAAACAGAATGGCAAGTCCGATGATCATGATTCCCTCTCTGCTCTGCGCCGCCATCGACAGAAAGCCGATCACCGGAATCGTGACGATCACTTTGCTCACGGTTGCTCTCACGGTAATTTCCGTTGTGTCTCCACTGATCACATTTTTTACGGATGCGGTTCCGGCAGCGGTGTCGAGGGACTGTATCGTATAGATATACTTTCCGGAATTGTCATCAACCAGGATTTTGTCTCCCGTCGCAACCGATGACGTATCTGTCTTCTTTGCGTACGTGACAGCGCCGCGGGAAATGTTGGTATTTCCCATCCCGTCTGAGACAAGTGTCGTGATGCCGGCAAACGGCGGAATCACCAGTGCGCCTGCTGACAGGATTGCAAGCAGAAGCAGCGTATTCACAATTACCTTCAGTAATTTTGACATATTCAATTCTCCTTGTATTCTCAGTCTTTGCCCCCTATTATAACCCCTTTTCTTCGATTATGCAAGAAAACGTTACGCATCGTGTCCCGGCCGCCCGGTTCCGCGTGTCGAATTTTTCGATTTTTTCTTGAAGATCTGTCCTGTTTCTTCTATACTATATACATAACCAAAGGGGGAATACTTTCATATGAATACACTGATCAAAACCATCGAAGATCTTTCCCTGAACGCATGGCCGTCTCACCAGATCGAGCTGTACGACGGATGGATTCTTCGTTTTTCTTATTTTTATACACACCGGACCAACAGCGTCGAGCAGATCGGGCCGTCCACGATTCCGGTGGAGGAAAAAGTGCAGTACTGTGAGGAGATCTACCGTCGCTGGGGTACACCGGCAATTTTCAAGATCAGTCCGCTTGTCAATCCCGGCTTTGATGCAATGCTCGCCGACCGCGGCTATGTAGTCCAGCACACGACGCACGTCATGACAATGGATCTGGCGAACTTTGCCAAAAAGAATCCTGCCGTTGCCGTGACCGTCAGCAGCTTTATCCCGCCGAAATGGATTGACAGCCTCTTTGCTTTAAAGAGCACGACGAACGTGATGCACCGCATGGTCGTTCCTTCGATGTACCGCGCCATTCCAAAAGAAACCATCTGTACCTCCATCCAGGATGAAACCGGAACGATCATTGCCACCGGCCTTGGCATCCGCGACCGCGATTACGTCGGTGTCTATGCCATCCATGTGCATCCTGCGTACCGCCACCGCCACTACGCTTCCTCGATCTGCCGCACAATCCTCTCCGAGGGAATCCGGCTCGGTGCAACGAAAGCGTATCTTCAGGTTGTTGAGGGAAACACGCCTGCGATCACACTGTATGAATCGCTCGGTTTTTCCTATCTCTATACCTACTGGTTCCGCGCGAAGAACGTGGTCTGATTTTCGTCTGATTTCACATAAAAAAGCATAGCAAAACGGCATGTCAAAATTTTCTGACATGCCGTTTTGCTCTATGTTTATGCTATAAGTGCAGTAAGATTATTCAGCAAAAGGACTGCTTAAATATTTTTCAACGCCGTCCATGGCTTCGCTCTCGTCTTTTCCGTTTGCGGTCACGGTAACTTCCTCGCCATTGTCCAGACCAAGTGTCATCATACCCATAATGCTCTTCGCATTTACTTTTTTTCTGCCGCTCTCGACATAGATTTCACTTTCGTACTGGCTCGCTACCTGTACCAGCATGGCAACTGGTCTCGCCTCCAGGCCGCTTGAAAGACGAATTGTGATTGGTTTCTTAATCATAATACTTCTCCTCCTTGTTTCCTTCGCAAATCTTCTGCAATCTCTTTTAGTTTCCTTAATCTATGATTAACTCCGGATTTACCAACAACCGGCGTTAACATCTTGCCCAGTTCCAGAAGCGATGCTTCCGGGTATTGTAAACGGAGCCTTGCCATCTGCTCCAGCGGTTCCGGCAGAGAAGAAAAGCCTGTGGTTTCTTCGATATACCGGATATCTTCGATCTGGCGGATCGCCGCGCTGACCGTTTTGTTGATGTTGGCAGTTTCACAGTTCACCTTTCGGTTGACACTGCCGCGCATTTCTTTTAAGATCCGCACGTTTTCCAGATTCATAAGTGCGATGTTGGCTTCCATGATGCCAAGCATCTCCACAATCTGTGCGCCTTCTTTCATATAAACCACATGGTGATTTTTCCGGAGAACGATCCGTGCATCAATTCCAAAGCTTTTCAGAAGTTCCTGCACCTGTTCTGCTCTCGGTGCATCGGGGCAGACAATTTCGAGATGGTAAAACCGGTTGGGATCGCTGATGGAACCGGACGCTAAAAATGCGCCCCGCAGAAATGCCCGTTTGCAGCACTGACGCTGTACCACAACAGCCGGAATCGGCATTGCTAACTGCCGGTCTGTCTCGTGTAACTTCACTGCCTGCAGAATCTGACGGGTTTCTTCCCTGTCATTTACGCGGATCAGATACGTATTTTCCTTCTGATTCAGCTTAACTGCAAGCTCTGCCTCTATATTAAATGTTTTTTTCAATAAAGTAAAGTACTTTCTTGCCACATACGCATTCTCTGTCTGAATCCGTATCGTCCCGTCCTTCTCGGAAATCTGTCCGCAGAGTGACAGGATCGCCGCTGTTTCCGCAATCTGGCAGTGGCGTGCCGTCGGAAGATGTCTCGATAATTCCTCTTTTACCTCGCTTGAGAATGACATCCTTCCACCTCTAAATTCCTTTTCGGATGGCGTCTTTTTCCAGATCCCGGTGCTCAATCCGGATTCCATAGTCCTTCGCGTTGGAAAGACGCCGGTACAGCTCGTTGGCAAGGGTTACGGAACGGTGTTTTCCGCCGGTGCAGCCGATGCTGATAATGAGCTGATGCTTGCCCTCGGAAATATAATTCGGAATCAGAAAACGGATCATATCCTCTAATTTTTCCGCAAACACCTGCGCTGTCTCAAATCCCATCACATAATCCCGCACCGGAGCATCGTTGCCGGAGAGCGGGCGCATGCCTTCTACGTAGTAGGGATTCGGCAGGAACCGCACATCGAAAACAAGGTCCGAATCCGCCGGGATTCCGTATTTGAATCCAAATGAGAGCACAGTAATCATCAGATTTTTGAATTTCTGATCCTGCACGAAAATCTTATCGAGCTCCGCTTTCAGCTCTCTTGTGAGAAGCTGGCTCGTATCGAGAATGTAGTCCGCATCTTTTTTCAGGAACTCAAGTGCTTTGCGCTCTTTTCTAATTCCCTCATCCACCCGTCCAAGACCTGCCAGCGGGTGCGTTCTTCTCGTCTCTTTGTATCGTTTGACCAGCACGTCATCGGACGCGTCCAGAAACAGGATCTCATAGCAGATTCCGTTGATGCTCATCCACTCCAGAACATTCTGCAGGTCCGGAAGCGCCTGGCCGCTTCGGATATCGATTCCAACTGCCACTTTCTGGATTTCTCCGGAAGTACCGTCGGCGGTAAGCTGTGCAAATTTTTCAACCAGCGGGATCGGAAGGTTATCGACGCAGAAATATTCCGCGTCCTCCAGCATTTTCAACGCAGTACTTTTTCCCGCACCGGACATGCCGGTCACAATTACAAAACGCATGTTTTTTCTCCTTTGGTGGATAACGAAAATCAGAATTCCCCGAGGAACTGGATTTCCGGCTCAAGCTGTACGCCAAACTGTTCTTTTACTTTTGCCTGGATCTGACGGATCAGTTCCATCACATCCGATGCGGTTGCACCGCCTGCATTGATCAGGAAGCCGCAGTGTTTTTCCGATACTTTTGCACCGCCGACTGCGTAGCCGGAAAGTCCGGCATCCATCACAAGCTTGCCTGCGAAATAGCCTTCCGGCCGTTTGAATGCGCTGCCGGCGCTCGGATACTCGAGCGGCTGTTTCCCTACCCGCTTGTTTTTCAATTCCTGCATGCGGGCAAGAATTTCTTCTTTATCTCCCGGAACAAGCATAAGTTCTGCTCCAAGTACGACGTAGCCTCTGTCTTTGATGACGCTGGCACGGTAGCCGAAGCCGAGCTCTTCTTTTTCCAGTTCCCGGATCTCACCTTCTCTTGTGAGTACAGTGACATTCTGTACAATATCCTTCATCTCTCCGCCGTAGGCTCCCGCGTTCATACGGACGCCGCCGCCTAAAGTTCCAGGGATTCCGGAGGCAAACTCCATACCGGAAAGACCGGCTTCTCTTGCCGCCTGGCTGATGGATACAAGCATGCTTCCGGCTTTCGCCCGGATTCTGTTTCCTTCCACTTCGATTCCCTGAAAGTTTTTGTAAACCGAAAGAATCACACCGTGGTAGCCCTCGTCACTTACAACGAGATTGCTGCCGTTTCCGGTGACGAACCACGGGATCTCTTTTTCTTCGCAGAGAGCCACGATTTTTCTGATTTCTTCTTCTGTATGAGGAGCGACGAAATAATCTGCCGGACCGCCCACACGGAAGGTCGTATGATTTTTCATCGGTTCTGCGGTCTGTACCGCATCTTCCCCTGCAATTGCATAAAGTTCTCTGACAATCTCTTCTTTGATCACGATTTTTACCCTTTGCCGCATCTGCGGCCGAACATTTCATTACGAATTACTACGAATTACAGATTATACTTTTTAGACGCGAAAGCAGCCGACATCCCTCACTTCTTCGTTCGTTCTGCCAGCCGCTGTTTTTCTTCTTCGTCTGCCCGCCTTTTTGCAGGCTCACGGGGTATTCTACCACGAACCCTCAAAAAGTGCAACGAACTTTTTCGTTCCGGCTCTTTTTTCTATCAGATCTTCCGGATTGGTATCATTTCCTACATCAGACAGTCTTTTCCATGGATTCTCGCCGGGGTGACAAGCACCATCTGATTCATGAGATTTTCTTCTGAAAGAACAGCAACGCGCAGATATTCTCTCGTGTGTCCCGTCCAGTAATGGACGCCGTCGATCTCGACTTCTTCTTCCATGAGCACTTCCAGCTCTTTTCCGAGGAAGCCTTCCATATATTCCTGTCTCCGTCTCTCGTCCAGTTCCAGCAGAACGTGGCTGCGCTTCGTCTTCTCCTGCTCCGGAATCTGGCCTGCCATCGCTGCGGCGCGGGTGCCTTCTCTTCTCGAATACTTGAAGATGTGAGTCTCGAAGAAATGAATGTCCTCGACAAAGGCGCGCGACTCTTCAAACTCCTCCTCACTCTCCTGCGGGAAACCGACAATCACATCGGTCGTCAGCGCCGGATTTCCATATACCTTACGCAGCAGATCGCATTTGTGTTTGTATTCTTCTGCGGTATATTTCCGGTTCATCCGCTTCAGTGTTCCATTGCTTCCGCTCTGCAGCGAAAGATGGAAATGCGGGCACACCTTCGGCATTGCGGCGATCGCCTCTGCAAACTCTTCGGTGATGATGCCCGGCTCCAGGGATCCGAGACGGATTCTTCTGATGCCGTCCACTGCATCAACAGCGCGGATCAGGTCGAGCAGCGTCTCTTTTTCGCCCTCTGGGAAATCGAGTCCGTAGGAGGAAAGGTGGATACCGGTCAGCACGACTTCCTGGTATCCGGCCTCCACCAGACGTTTTACTTCTTCTACCACATCACTCTGGCGGCGGCTTCTGACTCTGCCGCGCGCGTACGGGATAATACAATAAGTACAGAACTGATTGCATCCATCCTGTACTTTCAGGAATGCGCGGGTGTGCTCCGCCGTTTTGCTGATCGAGAGTGTCTCGTACTCACGGTTGTGTGTCATATCCACGAGGAAGCTCTTACACTCCGCGTCGGATGGTTTTCCACCATCCTCACGTTCTGCCAGAAAGTTTTCCAGAATATCCACAAGATCTTTCTTCTTATTATTTCCGATGATCAGATCAATCGCCGTATCCTCTTCGAGTTTTTCCCCAGCCGCCTGCACATAACAGCCGCAGGCCACGACAACCGCATCGGGATTCATCTTTTTCGCTTTGTGCAGCATCTGCCGCGATTTCCGGTCCGCAATGTTCGTCACGGTACACGTATTGATAATGTAAACATCCGCTCCCGGTGCAAAAGGCACGATCTCGTACCCTCTGTTTTCGAGGAGCTGCTGGATGGCTTCCAGCTCATATGCGTTCACTTTACACCCAAGATTATGCAAAGCTACCGTTTTTTTCATGCCATACTCCTTTCTTCTTCATCTTTATTATTAAAAATCACGAAGATTCCACTTTATCTTTGTATGTTTTCGCATTGACTTTTTCCCCTCCAGACGGTAAGATAAAGCTGTTAAATGAGGGTAATAAATAATGTTAACCAAATAACAGGGAGGATTACAAACATGAAAACAGTACAGATTTCTCTTAATTCTATCGACAAAGTAAAATCTTTCGTCAACGACATTTCCAAATTCGATTTTGATTTCGATCTGGTATCCGGAAGATACGTAATCGACGCAAAATCCATCATGGGAATCTTCAGCCTCGACCTTTCCAAACCGATCGACCTGAACGTCCATGCTGATGGAGATGCTCTTCAGACCGTACTTGATGTTCTTGCTCCGTACATTGTATAATTACGATAGAACATAAGGGCCGCGCACTCGCCGCGGCTCTTTTTTTGTCTTTGTTTATCATCAGGACCGGATCTTGTTTTTCAGAACCCCCAAAACAAGATCCGGCCTTTTTGTTCTTTAAAGCAAGTTTTCCTTAGCAGACCTCGATCGTCTCTGCGGTAGAAACTGCGCGTTCCATCATCTCATCGATCACGTCGTCCAGATGGCGCTCGGAGCATTTGATGACATTCAGGTTCGGTTTTGTCACCGGATGCTTTGCAACGAAGATCGTGCAGCAGTCCTCATACGGCAGAACGGATGTCTCGTACGTACCGATTTTTTCGGAAATATCGACGATCTCCTGTTTGTCGAAACCGATCAGCGGACGGAAGACCGGCATGGTGCAGACTTCGTTGGTAACGGCGAGGGAATGCATCGTCTGGCTTGCCACCTGTCCGATACTCTCTCCGGTGATCAGGCCAAGGCATTTGTCCTGACGTGCAAACGCTTCTGCGATCTTCATCATATAACGGCGCATGATGATGGTCAGCTCGTCGTGCGGGCATTTTTCGTAGATTGCAAGCTGGATCTCGGTGAAGTTGACCACATGCAGACGGATCGGGCCGCTGTAGCGTGCAACGAGTTTTGCAAGATCCACAACCTTCTGTTTGGCTCTCTCGCTGGTGTACGGCGGAGCATGGAAGTAAACGGCATCAATCTTAACACCGCGTTTTGCGATCATGTATCCGGCAACCGGACTGTCGATACCGCCGGAAAGCAGCAGCATGGCCTGTCCGTTTGTGCCGACCGGCATACCGCCAGGGCCTGCGATGCTCTCGCAGTACAGATAAATCTTCTGACGCAGCTCGACGTTCAGATAGATATCCGGCTCGTGAACGTCTACTTTGAGGTTCGGGCAGACGTCGAGGATGCGGCCGCCCAGCTCGCAGTTGACTTCCATTGTGTGCATCGGATAGTTTTTGTTCGCACGGCGTGCGCATACCTTAAAGGTTTTCTCCTCGGTCGGGTACAGCTCTTTCACGTAGGAAACCACTGCCTCTGCCAGATCTTCAAAGCCGGTGTCCTCTAAAATGACAACCGGGCAGATCTCGGCGATACCGAAAACTCTTGTCAGCGCATCGACAGCGCCCTCGTAATCAAAGTCTCCTTCGGTGTTGACATAGATTCGTCCCATCTCACGGGTGACCTGGAAATTTCCGTCTACCGGGGCAAGCGCGTGCTCCATCTGTACGCAGAGTGCTTTTTCGAACAGATGACGGTTCTTTCCTTTAATACCGATCTCGGCATATTTTACCAGAAATGCTTTGTACATCATCGTTTTTTATTCTCCTTTTTTCTCAGCCAGATCGCGGAAGAACAGAGGATATTCCTCAGAAAATTTCTTCAGGATCAGTTCAGATACCTGACGCATCTGCGGATGTGCGGCGTTGGCGCTTCGAAGCCGGATAAAGTGGCGCCACTCTCTTAAGTTCATGGTCATGACGATCTCGGTTTTCAGGGAGTTCGGAAGAATGCTTCTTGCCTCCTCCGGCTTTGCTCCGAGTTCGAGCATCTGGAAGTAATACTGCTCTGCAGCTTCCATTGCTTTCTGCCATACCTCGTATTTTTTACGGTCGTTCTCGTCGTCCAGATCATAGGAAAATCCGGTTGCCAGGTCGATACAGGTGATCTGGTTTCCAAATTTATCTTTCGAATAGTTGCAGTAGCGGGTGCTCTCCTGGCTGTAGCTTGCGATACGGTGGCGGACGATCTCATGGGTCACGCCGCGGTCGCACGTTACTTTTACGGTGATGGAGCCGTGCTCAATGACGGATTCATGGCCGCGTTTGATGATGCCTGCGATGAATTTCTCTGCAGTGCCTTCTCCAATGCGCTCCTCGCTCTTGTAGCAGACTCTTCCGATTTTCTCGATCCGGCGCAGCATATCCTCGTAGGATTCGGTGCTCAGGATTTCAATTTCCGGCTGTATTGTAATCATAATTTTCCTCTTTCTATTATTTCCTGGTAAATCTGCGCAGCATCGGCAGTACCTCGCGCAGCGTATCCAGGGTATAATCAATCTGTTCCAGTGTCGTAAATTCGCTGAAGCTGAACCGCACGGCAGACTCCATCTCGGCTTTCGATGCGCCGATGGCAGTCAGCGTCGGGCTTCCGGCTCTCTTGTGTGATGAGCAGGCGCTTCCGGCGGAAACGTAGATCTGGCGGTCCTCCAGCGTGTGCAGCAGCACTTCACTGCGCACATTTAAGAATGATGCATTGACAATCTGCGGCGCACCCTCTTCTTCCGGCATGCCATGGATGACCACATCGTCCAGCTCCCGTAAGCCTTCGATCAGACGGTGTTTGCAGGCACGCATCTGCGCGGTCTGCTCGTCAAAATGCTTGTAAACGATCTCAGCGGATTTCGCAAGGCCTGCGATGCCCGGCACATTGTCGGTTCCGGAACGCATGCCGTTCTGCTGGCCGCCGCCTAAGATCAGCGGACGGATTTTTACTTTCTCATCAATATATAAAAAGCCGCTTCCCTTCGGTCCGTGGATCTTGTGGCCGCTCACGGAGAGCATGTCGATGCCCATCCGTTTCGGATAAATCCGGTATTTGCCGAACGCCTGGATCGCATCGACATGAAAATACGTTTTCGGATTTTTCGCCTTGATTCTGCGTCCGATCTCCCCGATTGGCTCAACAGCACCGATCTCATTGTTGACATACATAATCGAAACGAGAATCGTCTCCGGCGTGATCGCTTCTTCGAGTTCGTTCACATCCACAAGGCCTTCTTTATTTACCGGCAGGCGCGTAATACGGAACCCCTGCTCCTCCAGAAATGCCAGCGGTGCCGACACGGCCGGGTGCTCGATCGCGCTTGTGATGATGTGGTTTCCCGTTCTCTTATTTGCCATTGCTGTTCCGACGAGCGCCCAGTTGTCGGACTCTGTGCCACCGGAGGTAAAGAAAATTTCTTTTTCTTTGACTTTCAGAATCTTTGCCAGCGTTTCCTGGGCGGTTCTGATATATTGTTCTGCTTCTACCCCTTTTTGATGCATCGCAGACGGATTTCCATAATGATTTACCATCAGATCACAGACGAGATCTGCGGTTTCCTGATAAACACAGGTGGTTGCGGAATTGTCCAGATATGCTTCCATTATCTTGTTCGTTCCCTTCCTTCTAAAAGATACACCAGAATGGAAAGCACGGTCATTCCGGCCGTTTCCGTGCGCAGAATGCGCTTTCCGAGCGTAATCGGCTCTACCTTTTCCTTCATGGCCATTTCCACTTCCGCTTCGTCGATGCCGCCCTCCGGTCCGATCAGGATCGCAATAGATTCACCCGGTTCAATGGATTCCAGAATTCTTCTCGTTCCTTCCATCCCCTCTGCGTTCTCATACGGCATCAGGCGAACGTCTGATTCTGCTATCATTGCAAGCGCCTGCTGAAATGTAACAGGCATGTGTACCGTCGGAATCTGCATCCGTTTGGACTGCTTTGCCGCACCAAGCGCGATCGTCTGCCAACGCTCTGCTTTCTTTTCCGCCTTTTTCCGGTCCAGCTTCACAACGCAGCGTTTCATCTCCACCGGAACAATTTCCGTCGCACCAAGTTCCACTGCTTTTTGGATGATCAGTTCCATTTTGTCACCTTTTGGCAGACCCTGAAACAGTACAATTCCGGACGGGAGTTCTCTGTCTGCTGCTGTGACTTCTTCTACTGCGGCAAGAACCTCCCCTTCCGGGAAATCCGAAACGGCACAATGATATTCCTTTTCGCCTCCGGTACTGACCAGTATTTTTTCGCCCGGCCGCATGCGGAGCACATTTTTGATGTGATTAACGTCACTGCCCGTGATGTGGACAGTGCCGTCATAAATCTGACTTTCTTCTACAAAAAAACGGTACATGAATCTGTTCTCTTTCTCTTCTGGTGTTTCGCTTTTCTTAATTTACATCGGTTTTCTTGCTGTAACAGAAACCCATTCGCCCTGATGTGTAACTTCAACCACTTCAAGTCCCGCTGCAACGACTGCCTCTTTGACAACTTCCTCTTTCACATCAAGAATGCCGGATGTGATATAAACAGCGCCCGGCTTCATCTGGTGTACGATTACCGGCGTCAGCGGAACGAGAACATCTGCAAGAATATTGGCGGTAACGATATCGTATTTCTCGTATCCGACTCTGTCCTGTACTTCTTTGTCATCAATGATATTTCCGATCATCATATCAAAAGCTTCTACCGGAATTCCATTAACTTCTTTGTTTTCCTCAACCGCAGGAACCGCACACGGATCGAGGTCTGTTCCGACCGCATGACGCGCACCAAGCTTCAGTGCAATAATCGAAAGAATACCGCTTCCGGTTCCGACATCAAGCAGCTCGGTATCCTTTGTCACATATTTCTTTAACTGACGGATGCAAAGCTGTGTTGTCTCATGCATACCCGTTCCAAAGGCTGTGCCCGGATCGATATGGATGATCATTTTATCCCGGTCTTCCGGCTTTACTTCCTCCCAGGACGGGATGATCAGAATGTCGTCCACATAGAACTGTTTGAAATACTGTTTCCAGTTGTTGATCCAGTCCTTGTCCTCTGTCTCAGACTCTGTGATGGTGCACTCTCCAAGGTCCAGGAACTCCTGCATTTCTGCAAGTGCCGCGCGGACATCTGCAAGAACCTTCTCCTTGTCCTCATCCACATCGAGGTAAAAATTCAGGTAGGCAATGCCGTCGTCATCCGGAATATCCGGCATGATATCCACGAACATCTGCTGTTTGTCGCTCTCGGTCAAAGGCTGTTTGTCCTGAATTTCCACGCCTTCGATTCCCACATCGGCCAGAGTGGAGATCACAATGTCTTCCACTTCCGATCTTGTTTTTAATGTAAATTTATTCCATTTCATTGTTTAAACTCCTTTTTGCGCTTCTCTTTTCCATACGTGCAAAGAAAACCACATTTATCATACACGATATCGTTCCTGTTGTAAATGTTATTTTCGGCTTTTACGGCCCGTCTCAATCCGAAATCTTTGTCAGAAAGCCATCTTTTTTCGCCTTCTGATAACGCCATATCAGCCCGAGTGTGGATAAAATGCGAACCCCAAGATCTATCAGGTTGAACCGGTACAGTGCCGTAAGATCTGCCCCAAGTGCCGTATACAGACGGACACCAAGCAACGGCAGAACACTGTTGGTCAGCGTCGTCATCATCGTAAAGAGGCTGATCAAAAGCGAACGGTTCTTTTCCGGTGCGGCATTTAAAAGAATCTGTACCGTGCAGAGTGCAACGGCACACTGTGGAGCGTTCAGAACCGTCATCAGAACAATAAAAGTAACCCCGCGGTACGCCAACGGTAAATGTGGAACCAAAATCATAATAACCGGGCAGAAGCAAAGACCGATCCCGGCGAAAATCAGTGCAAAATCCGGCGATTTTTTCCGGACAACCTTCGCGATCATTCCAACTGCCGCAAGCTGACCGATATTGAAAACACCGTTGCAGATGGAAAGTGTCATCTCCGACATTTTGCAGTATTTGACCTGTCCTAAATACCACATGCTCCAGTCAAGCTGCCAGGTGATATAGAAAAAGACCACCGGCACGAAGAACCAGCGCAGTGCTTTATTTTTTCCCACACTTGTGATCGCCTCCAGCAGGTCAGAAACAGAAAAACGTGAGGATGCATTTCCCGCTTCTGCCGAAGCTTTGCCCTCCTCCTGCTGTTTCACCGGAATTTTTTTGATTGCAGCGGCCTGCAACAGAACACAGACAGCAGACAAATAAAAGAAGCTTCGGAGTACCAGAAGCTTTCCATCGGCCGTGTGGCATCTTCCCATCAGAATCCCGCAGATCACCGGTGCAAAAATGCCAATCACAAACATGAACTGATTCCGAAAGGCATAGACATCATTTCGCTGTCGCAGCGAAACCGCAGCACCGAACATCGCCTGCCACTGCGCATTGTAGATGGCAAGTGCACCCGCAGTAAATGCCAGCGATACAAAAAACAGATCCATACGTCTCTCGCCGAGTACCGGTACACTGCCAAGAAATGCATAACCGGCACACATCATAAGAAGCGTAAGCAGCGGTATCGTCTTTGTCGACTTCAGATGATCCGCCAGAATTCCAAGCGGCAGCAATGCTGCACACGCTACAATGTTCGGCACCATCTGGATAATGCCGATCTGACTGTCGGTTGCACCCATGTTTGTCGCATACAGATTCAGGCCGAAACCGTTGATCGATGTGATATATTGCAGAAATACACCCTCGACGGCAAACAGCAGCATGATCTGCGCAGATGGCGGCATCTTCTTTGCCCGGTAAAACAGACTCTTTTTCATTGCTTCATCCCCCATGCCTTCTTTTGTCATCTTCACGTTCCTGCCCCCTGCCGGATACGTAAAGATTCTGCTCTCATAATGGCAATTTCATGTTCAAATGTCAACAGAAATACCCGGATCCGATGTGAGAATTTTAACGGCATTTTCTGTCAATATTCACAAAAGAAAAAAGGGCATTTTCCCTGTTGAATGCATGGGTTTGGCATAAGAAAAAGGAGCCCCCGTTTTACCTGGGGCTCCGCCTATTGGAAATGTTTATAGCAATCTCAGAAACTATAGCAAGACCAGAAAATAACGCAAAAAAGGCAGTGCTGCAGGGCGCGAATTACAAGGAACGGATTTGAAGGCGTACCGGGGTACGACGAAAATCCGTGACGCAGTAATTCACGTTCTGCAGTGCTGAATTTTTTGCGTTATTTTCTGGTCTTGCTATAAATTCATCTCCCACCGCAGAACGTATCTTCTTGCCGGAAGAGGATAAAAAAATTCAGCACTGCTTTTTTGCGTTATTTTCGGGGTTTGCTATCAGAATTCGATCTCGCGCAGATATCTGTGCAGCGCATCCTGCCAGGTCGGCAGTTTCTCGAATCCGTTCTCGGTCAGTTTCTCTTTGCTCATGCGGCTGTTGGACGGACGTTTTGCTTTTGCCGGGTACTGGTCAGAGCTTACCGGTGATACACTTACTTTTCCGTAAGCCGGATCGATCTCAGCGGCCTGTTTGAAAATCTCGCAGGCGAACTCATACCAGGAGCAGAGTCCCTCGTTTGTTGCATGGTAGCGGCCGTAGTTCTCTTTCTCTGCCATGTCGACAAGCAGGCGGGACAGGTCGTAGGTGTAGGTCGGGCTTCCTACCTGATCATCTACAACAGTCAGATGATCGTGTGTCTTTCCAAGGTTCAGCATGGTCTTGATGAAGTTCTTTCCGTTCACGCCGAATACCCATGCGATGCGGACGATGTAGAATTTTTTCACCCATTTCTCTACCGCGAGCTCTCCCTCGTATTTCGTCTGGCCGTATACGTTCAGCGGATGACGCTCATCATCCGGCTCCCACGGGCGGGTACCCTGGCCGTCGAATACGTAGTCGGTGGAGATGTAGATCATTTTGCAGTCAAGGTCATGGCAGACTTTTGCGATGTTCTCGGTTCCGACTGCATTGACCTGATGTACTTTTTCTTTTTTGTCATCATCCTCAGCAAGGTCTACAGCGGTCCATGCTGCACAGTGGATTACGACATCCGGGTTTGCTTCGGTAATGACTTTTCTTACGCTTTCTGCATCGGTGATATCCATTTCTTCAATATCAACGCCGATTCCTTCATGACCGCGTTTTGCAAGTTCATTCATGACGTCATGGCCGAGCTGGCCTTTTACACCTGTTACAAATACTCTCATAATGGTTCTCCTTTTTTCTGATTTTGTTATCGTTATGTTTTGTCTGTCTCTTGTTTTTCAGTCTGATTTTCTGTTTGTACCATGAGTATAAAGGATGACGTTATGTCATGGTCAAGCACTTTTTTCAAAAACTGCCCCGGATTTTTCTTCCGGGGCAGTTTTCTTCAACGCTGTTCGCTTTTATTTGTCGATATATTTTCCGTTCATCACGTCCATCAAGTACTGGCCGTACTGGTTTTTCTTCAGCGGCTCGATGTCGGTCAGAAGCTGGTCTTTGCCGATCCAGCCGTTCAGGTAACCGATCTCCTCGAGGCACGCAATCTTGCGGTGCTGATGGGTCTCGATGGTTTTTACGAAGTTGGTTGCCTCTACCAGACTCTCATGTGTACCGGTATCCAGCCAGGTGAAGCCCTGTCCGAGAAGCTCAACGTTCAGGCTGCCGTCTTCCAGATAGATCCGGTTCAGGTCGGTGATCTCAAGTTCTCCGCGCGGTGACGGTTTCAGGTTCTTTGCATACTCTACGACTTTGTTGTCATAGAAGTACAGACCTGTAACACAATAGTTTGATTTCGGTTTCTCCGGTTTCTCTTCGATGGAGATGGCTTTTCCCTCGGAGTCAAATTCTACGATCCCGAAACGCTCCGGATCATCTACATAATAGCCGAATACGGTTGCGCCTTTTCCGGTCTCAGCGTTTTCTACTGCTGCTTTCAGGCGTTTGTTCAGACCGTGTCCGAAGAAGATGTTGTCGCCGAGCACCATGGCAACGGAATCATCCCCGATGAACTCCTCGCCGATGATGAAGGCCTGTGCCAGTCCGTCCGGGCTTGGCTGTACCTTGTAGGAAAGCTGTACACCGAACTGATGGCCGTCACCGAGCAGTGCCTCAAAACGCGGGGTGTCCTGCGGGGTGGAGATGATCAGGATGTCGCGGATGCCTGCATTCATAAGAACAGACAGCGGATAATAGATCATCGGTTTGTCATAGATTGGGAGAAGCTGTTTCGATGTTACCATAGTTAACGGATAAAGACGTGTGCCGGAACCTCCGGCAAGTACGATACCTTTCATAATTCGTTACTCCTTTTTCGTATATGATACCTCTAGTATAACCTCATTCCCGGAAACGCGTCAACCCGTATCGTAACGTAACCGTTCCTGTTCACTCAGCAGTGAAACACTTGCTGTTTCGCTGCGTAAGAACATGATTCAGGTGTGAGCAACCCTCCTTTTGCGAAGCAAAACTTTAAATGAGGGTTGCGAATGCTACAGTTCGCTGGGCACCAGTGAACTGTAACACGTAACGCTGTGTGATAAATTTGTGATATTTCTGTTGTCAGATGCTGTATTTCGTCAGTTTCTGGCGGGAATAGATCGAGCTGTTACGGTTGAATACGTAAGCCGCGGTGCAGACAATAAAGAAATATGGCATATAATCATAGCCAAAAATCTCGCCGCCGATGAAAATAGCTGCCAGTAAGGTATTGGTTCCGCCGCCGAAAACCGCCGCATAGCCAAGCGCTGCGGAAAGCTCCACCGGAATACCGAACAGATTGCCAAGGACTGCTCCCAGGGTTGCTCCGATGGTAAACAACGGTGTTACCTCGCCGCCCTGAAAGCCGGCGGACAGCGTCAGAATTGTCAGGATAAATTTCAGCGCCCAATCATATACATACACCTTTTCCCCACGAAATACCGCTTCCACCAGATTCGTTCCAAAGCCGCAATACCGTCCGCGGTACAGAGCCAGGAACAGAATGCTAAGGATAACACCGATGGAGAAAACACGCACCAGCGGATTTTTGATTTTTTCGCCGAGATATTTTTTCGTGTGCTTTAAGCACCAGGCGAAGAGGCCGCCTGTGATTCCAAAAATAACACCAAGTGTAATCAGACGCACCAGCAGGAACGGTGTCAGGCTTTCGCTGATGTGGATAGCCAGATTTTCTTTGCGTATTCCAAGCAGGGAAGCTACAGCGCTCGCAGAAAAAGATGCGGTAAACGCCGGAAGCAGTGCCTCGTACCGCATTTCACCTGCAGCGAGCACTTCTACTGCAAAGATCACAGCTGCAATCGGCGTTCCGAACATGCCCGCAAAGCCGGCAGCCATACCGGTTACCAGAAAGATACCGGGCGCGTTTTTAAACGGTAATTTTTTACCGGCAAAATAGGAAAACACAGCACCGATCTGAACGGCAACACCCTCCCTGCCGGCACTTCCACCGAACAGATGCGTCAACGCCGTTGAGAGCATTGCCAGCGGAATCATGCAAAGCGGAAGCTCTGTCTCCTCCTCATACGCTACATCAAAAATCAGACTCATGCCTCCTTTTCCCCTGCCACCGAATTTCTGATTGACTGCCACGATCACAAGACCTGCCATAGCGAGAAACGGCAGACACCAGAAAAGATGTGCCACGCGAATAGCCGTGACTTTCAAAAGCAGACGGCAGAACAGCGCCTCAATCAGACCGACTGCCGCACCGAGCGGAACGCCGGTCACACCGAGCAGCAGCAGGGCGCCGTAGGTGCGAAGGGATTTCTTCAGTTCTTCTTTCATTCTCTTTCTCTCCTTTTCGAATTCTGCTGTTATCATATCACGAAGCGGACAGATTGTGAACTATGGATACCTTTTCCTCCATACTCTTTGCCAGTGCGTCGGCAAATTTTTCCTGCATCCGGATTGCTTCTGTCATCTCCTGCTCCGTAAACTGCGCCGCAGCTTCCTCCTCGGACTGAAACAGCGGAAGAACCAGCTCTCTCGCATACTGTTTTCCCGTTTCAGTCAGACTGATGATTTTTTCCCGCCGGTTTGCCGGATTGACTTCCATTTCGATATATCCTGTTTTCGTTTTTAGTCCGTTTTCGTACTTTTTGTTTTAGTGTTTTTTTCTTCCTTTGTCAAGATTTCCAAAAGCCTCTTTTTTCCGTATATTTTCCGGCATTTTTCAAATACTAGCAACTGTCCAGACACTGTTAGGGAAAGGAGATTTTGAAGATGAGAAAAATCAGAAGAGTGTATATGACGCTGGCATTGGCGGTATTACTGGCCGGGATGACGGCCTGTGGAAACAACACCACGAATGACACCGGAAATGGCAATACCAACACGGAGAGCGACATGGGACAGACGGATAACAGAAACGATGTCAATACGACAGAGATGCCGTCAAACGACAATGTAAATGATGTGACGGAGGGCACCGATGGGAATGCCAACGGCACAAATACCGGGGATAGAAATACCCTTGGGGATGATGTCGGCGACGCCGCTGAAGATGTGACCCGTGGTGTCGGTGAGGGCGTTGAGGATGTCGGCCGCGCGGTGGACGATGTGGTAAGCGGCGGCGACAATGAGACGCAGAATCCGCAGGAAAACGGAGCAACTACACAGAATGGAGCGGGGATGGCACAGTAAATATGCACTTCTGCTGCTCCCGTATCTAAAAAACTTCCCTTGGCGAACGATATATGCAGGTTCGCCGGGAAGTTTTTTTACTGCCAGGCACATCAGCACCTGGTTTGATCCGTCAATTTTGATTTTTTCTTTTACAGACCGCATCTGAATTTTCTGCCCTTTGCGCCAAGAATGCTGGCCATCTGATCGCCCCACGCTGCACGCTCTGCATAAATATCAACCCGTTCCAGATCTCCGCTCCGGTCCACAAAGGCAGGGAACAGGAATCCACAGATAGGATTTCCCGGCTCGTATTCTCCAACCAGCGGGCAGACAGCGCAGATCAGATAGGGGAACATCTCCTCGGATTCCCCCAGGCGCTCTTTATCGGAAGCCTTTGCAGGAATATCATACCGGTCATAAAACATGTAAATGGCATAAGCCCCGTGAATCTGCAATCCTTCGATCAGGATATCATAGAACGTTTCCAACAGCGCATCGTTCTTCAGTCCGCATTCCCGCAGCGCCATCAGCATCTGCCAGATACTGCCCGGCCCCTGGGATGTTTCCGGAAAACGGTATTCCCGCAGCTTCTCATTCGATTCCGCAAACGGAATTTTCTTGGCAATCGCCAGATTCCTGGCCTTTTCCGAACCGGACAGTTTCAGAAAATGAATGTTGAAACTGCCGTCATACTCCCCATCCGAATCCGTATAGCAACCCGCCATCCGCACAAACGAAGTCCGCGCCGGCGTCATCCTCCTCGTCAGCTCCAGCATGTCTTCCCGATTAATCATACATTCCCTCCGACAGTAAAGATATTCGAAACTCTCTGCCTTTGATCTTATCATAACATGCTTTTTCTGTCAGCAGGTTTTTAAATTGCGTTCTTTCTCTCCATCTGATAAAATCGAAACAGTATCTCGCATTTTATAATTTTGATATAGAGAGATGTTGGGACAAAACACCTTTTGACTCAATATCACAGAAAGGACGACACATGAAATTAGCAGTAATCAGTGATCTTCACGGGAATTATTATGCGCTCGCAAAGGTGCTGGCATTTCTTCGCAGTCAGGAGATCGACGGTATCATCGGGCTGGGAGATTTTGTAACAGACGGGCCTTTTCCGCAGCGGATGATGAGAGTGCTTCGCGAAATGCAGGAGGAGTTTCCCTGCTATCTGGTGCGGGGAAACAGGGAAGAATATCTGCTGGAAAATATCCGGCATCCGCAGAACTGGAAGGCAGGTTCCTCGACAAGCGGACTTTTGGATTATACGTTTCGGAATCTTACCGGACAGGATCTGGAATTTTTCGAACATCTGCCGACAGACGGTGTTCTGGTCGGAAAAATAAATGAATCAGGCCGGCTGATTCCTGTTTTTGTTCCGCAGGAAGAAATCACACCGGATACCTGCCGCGAATCTCTCTTCCCGGCACTTCGTCTCTGTCACGGCGCGCCCGGAGAACTCCGTGGGAATTTCGGTCTGCATCCGGAGCTTTTGCTGTCCCATCTGGAAAATCTCGATGCCGCAATCCTGCTCGGCGGGCACAGCCACAAGCAGGAGCAAAGAGAATATGCCGAAAAAACATACCTGAATCCCGGTTCCCTTGGGCTTGCGCTTGATGGAGTCGGCGGCCATGCCCATTTCGCGATTCTGACGCTGGAAAACAGCACATGGCAGATCGAATGTTTTCAGATTCCCTACGATCTCGAAGGCTACCTCGCCGAATTCGACCGCGCCGGGCTGGAAACGCATGGCAGTGTCCTTGCCCGTTCCTTAAAACGGACATTGACCTGCGGCGTGAATTATTTTTATCTCACCGTAAAACGAGTGCGTGAACTCGCCGATGCACTGGCACTGACCGATCTGGACGAAGAGGTCTGGAAAAAGGCGGAACAGGAACTGAAATAACCGTCTGTTTCTATTCCCTAACTTCTATTTTTCTTTTCGAAACACAACCGTCTCAAATCTTCTGACCACTCCATCATACTCTCCCGTCATCGGCTGGTATGTTTCCGTATCCATCGGAAATGCAGCCGGTTCAGCTCCGTAGTTCTGTACAAACAGATACTTGTATTTCTCATCCTCCCTTGTTGCAGCATCGAGCCCTTCCGGGATTTCGGCTGCCGCGCGTTCCAGGCCTTTTTCTTCTGCCAATTTCCGGCAGAAGTCATCGTAAAATGCCTGTTCAAAATCTGCGCAGACATAATACGCCTCGCCCTCTCCAAATACATTTTTCGTCAGTGCCGGATATCCCGCATAGAAATCGTCACGGTATGCCAGCAGCGTTTCGGCACCGTTCGTTTTTACCAGGTCGCAGAAATTTCGGATTTCATATGTCTTTCCTTCTCCCACACCCGCATTCACATCCTGATCATACAATGCGTCCAGCTCGGTGCTCCGCAGGCCGAATACATCCATCAGTCCGTGCGGGGTTCCGCCGAGGAAACAGAGGTCGTTTTCATCCACAACTCCCGACCAGTATGTCATCACAAAGGTGCCGCCGTCTGCCACGAAATTCCGGATTTTTTCCTCAATTCCGGCCCGAAACAGATACAGCATCGGTGCAAAGACAATCCGGTAGCCGGAAAGACTCTCCTCCATATCAAGGAAATCCACATTCACACCCAGTTTCCGAAGACCGCCATATACTTTCTTCACGGTATTCATGTAATGCAGTCCCATATTCCGTGGTCCCTGCGCATCCTCCATGGCCCAGCGGCTTTCGCAGTCATGCAAAATTGCAGCCTGTGCCTTCGTCGTGCTTCCCGCAATCTGCGCCAGATCCAAAAGCGCCTCGCCCGTCTCTGTCACCTCACGGAACACGCGCGTATCCTTTCCGCCGTAGTGGTCAATGACCGCCCCGTGGAACTTCTCGCTCGCACCGCGGCTCTGGCGGATCTGGAAATACTGGACACTGTCGGAACCATGCGCCACTGCCTGCAGCGATGCCGCCTTTAAAAGCCCAGGCCGTTTCAGCTTGCTGACACTCTGCCAGTTCGTGCTTGTCGGGCAGGACTCCATCAGAAGGAACGGTTTTTTCATCAAACTCCGCATAAAATCGTGCTGCAGTGCCGCATCAAGCGCAGTCACCTCTTCTGCTTCCTTGTGCCAGGTCGGATAATTATCCCATGACACCACATCAATCAGATCCTTGAACTTATGATAATTCAGTCCCTGGAAATCATACATCATGTTGATTGTCACCGGAAGTTCGGAACCGCCCGCGCGGATCGCTGCTTTTTCCCAGGCAACAAAGTCTGCTGTCTGATCTGTCACAAACCGTTTCCAGTCAAGATTCAGTCCGTGAAGCCCCATCTCACCCTTTGGGGACGGACTCTCAATCTGCTCAAAATTCTGATACGAATGGCTCCAGAACGTTGTATTCCACGACATATTCAATGCATCAATCGTCTCATATTTTTTCTTCAGCCACCCCTGAAATGCCTTCTGGCAGAGCGGGCAATGGCATTCTCCACTCAGTTCATTCGAAATGTGCCACATTTTTACCGCCGGGTGCTTTCCAAACTTCTCGCTCAGCAGGCGATCAATTTTCCCCACCTTTTCCCGGTAAACCGGCGAAGTATAACAGTGATTATGGCGTCCGCCGAACAGATTTTTCGTGCGGTCCGCGTTTACGCGCAGTACCTCCGGGTATTTGTCTGCAAGCCACTTCGGGCGTGCTGCAGACGGTGTCGAGAGAATTACTGAAATCTCATTCTTATACAGCTGATCCATGATCTTTTCCAGCCATTCCAGGTGGTATACACCCTCCTCCGGCTCGAGCACAGACCAGGAAAAGACACCAAGCGTCACCTCGTTGATATGCGCCTCCTTCATATATTCGATATCCTGCTCCAGAATTTCCGGCATCGCAAGCCACTGCTCCGGGTTATAATCCCCTCCATAGATAAATCCACTCTGGTTCATGTTCGTTTTCCTTTCTCTGTTCATCGAAATATCGTCTCTACGTGCAGCTTCTCAATTTTGCAGGCACATCCATCCGCTGCATCCGGCTGCTTTTCCAGAAAAATCGGATCACCCGGATGCAGAGGATAGACAACGAGTTTCAGTTTCTCCGGAAACTCAAAATAGCCAAGGCTTAACAGGGCCTCCTGACCGGTATAGAAATAATCGTTGATTTTCTCTTCCCCATCAAACACTTCCATACGGTTTCCGTACCAGGTCAGAAAAGCAAACGCATCGTGATAATTTTTTTCGCCCGGATAAGCAAGCTTCAGTTCGTATACTGCTTTCTCTTTATCCTGCTCTTTGCAGACAAGCTCTGCCTCCGGCTCCTGTGCTTTGTAAATACGCTCATACAGCGTAAAGTTTCCTCTTTTTCCACACTCTTTGAAATCCACAATGCCTTTTTCCACTGCCGGATACACAGCGATCATGGTTTTTCCACTGCCTGTCACAACAAGCTCACCGTTTTCTTCCCAGACATAATTTTCGGAAAGAACGAGATAATCCTGATCCAGATGCACCTTCCATGCATTCAGCGCCTCCTGCCGGGAAATCAGGCAGAGTTCTGCGCGCGCATCGCCCTCCCACTGAATCTGCGGGTCGAGATCACCGTAAAATACGAACGCATCTCCCTTTTTCGTATGTAAAACGCAGAGCGGTGTGGCAAGTGCCGTGTGAAGAACCGCATCGTTTAGTTTCATATTGTACGGAAAAAATCCATACATTCCCTCTTTCAGGTCAAATGCCGGAAATCCCACGCTCGCTTTTCCATCCAGGAGTCCCTCCAGTTTCACCTGTGGATGATCATCCATCTTCCATCTTCTCTGGTAATTGTTAAAAAAGACGTATCCATGGTCCGCATCGTGACGGCACGCTGTCCGAACCGTGTGCATATCTCCCGGCAGAATCCTTATCGTTGGAATTTCAGACCGAAGTGAGGCCATATCCTCGCCAAAATCATTCAAAAACAGCGCCAGCAGCTTGATCTCCCGATAGCTGTCCGAGATTGTTCCGTACTGCCGGATCGGCGCGTTGAAATCGTAATTGATCTCCGGCAGGTCGTTCAGATATCCTGTCGCGCGGCTCTCCTGCAGGGTGGACAGTTTTCCCTTCGGATTGCTGCCGCCGTGGTACATATAGTAGCCGAGCAGCCCTGCTCCACTTCCCATTTTTACGGTAGACATCGCTCCGACATCGCATCCCTTCGCCACCGGTCTTCTGTGCATGGTAACCTGAAGCCCGCCTCCAAGTTCTGCCGTCAAAAACGGAAAATCCTCCTCGTTGTAACTGTTTGCATTTTCCACATGATGATCACACGCAATCAGTGCATCGTTCCTTGTGTGGCTGAACACAAAGTTTGCGTTCGGCTCAATCTCGCACGTTCTCTGATCCCATGGTGCTTCACAGTAGCCGCCCATGACCGGAAGCAGATCGCCGATGCAGGCTCCGCCCCAACCGGTCGCCGTGTACAGCGGCACATCAAAGCCAATTTCCTTTGCCATTGCTGTCAATGTGCGGATATGCGCCTCGCCCTCCGGTCCCTGCAGACCGCCGACGTGGCCGTACTCATTCTCGATCTGAATACCGATCACCGGACCGCCGTCCTTTTCCATGCATCCATCGACCTGCGCATAAACCTTTTTCCAGAACCGTCTGACATAGCCAAGATATTCCTCGTTGTTACAGCGGATCGCCATGCCCTCTTTCTCTCTCTCGATGATCCAGTCCGGGAATCCGCCGTTCCGCACTTCCCCGTGCACAAACGGTCCGATACGCAAGAATACCGACAGTCCGACTTTCCGGCACAGTCTTACAAACGTTCCGATATCCCGGCATCCTTCAAAATCAAACACATTTTCCTCTTCCTCGTGGTGAATCCAGATCACATAGGCCGAGACGACAGAAACTCCGCCCGCCTTTATTTTGCGCAGTGATTCCTCCCACCACTCTTTGCGGTACCGACTGTAATGCATTTCGCCCATCACCGGAAACCACGGTTTTCCATTTTTAATCAGATAATCCCTGCAATAGCTGTACTCTGCTCTCATCGTCTTATTGTCCCTCTCTTTTTACTGTCTGCAGACAGAAATTCCGCATCATGCCGTACATCGGCGGCGATGAAATTCGGATTCCGGCAGTGACTTCCTGCGGTTTTCTGATTTCGCATGTCACTTTGTAGCCGGTCCATGCATGTTCTGTCGGATGAATCACAGTCTCTTCTTTTCCCTCTTCCGTATTGAGGAACAGCCGCACATCCACATTTGTTGTATCGGTTCCCTGAAAGGCAACAGATAATGTATACGTTCCTGCCTCCTGTACCTTTACCGTCTGGCAGATCGAAAACGTAAAGTTTTTCGGTGCTTCTACGCGTACCGCATTCACCGGCGGAGCTGGGAACGGATCGACAAACTCCGGAAACAGCTGTACTGCAACGGCATCCTCGGATTTTTCTACGTTCCAGCGCGCCAGGCCGTCTTCCCAGCCGACATCGAGCAACAGATTCTCCGCCTCCGGCAGCTCTTCCACCACGCAGATCTTCGCATGTGCAGCAAACGGAACACCTTCCACATTTCCTGTCACATCATATTCGCCTGTCACGCGTGTGTCCGGCACTTCGTTCCAGTTTACCCGCCGCTGCTCCACCATTCCGTCATACAGCAAAACCGGGAGCATCTCCGGCAGACCGCATGCTTCGTCTTTTACTACGGTCATTGGCTCCGGCTCGTAAATCTTGGCCGGTTTTTCCGGACAGGCATCATTCCGTGTAAACAGGAAAGAACGAATGCCCTCCATGATGGTTCCCTTCTCCTCCAGCAGACCCATATTTTCCGACCAGCCGCCCTCACCGTCTTTCGGAACACAGATCGGTTCCCAGTAATAGATACCCTGCCCCATTTCATCCGGCAGCGAAGCAACGATATTGGCAACCAGATCCAGCACCTGCTTCTGTCCGGCAGGCGTCGCCGGAAATCCTGCGATTTTTTCCTGCTGTTCATCGATAAACCCATGCGCACTCTTTCTCCATGCATGCGCCGTCTCAACGACCATAATCGGCTTTTTGTAATCCTGGATCAGCTTCGTCATTGTCTCTTTCAGATCCGTGAAAGTGCCGTGCCAGAATGGATAATAGGAAAGTCCGATCAGGTCAAAATCCTCGAGTCCTGCCTCAAAGGAACAGTCAAACCACTCTTTCAGATAGAAATACCGTCCGCCCTGGTCGAGATGGATCATAACCTGCATCTCATCTTTTCCGGCTGCAGCCCGCGCACCGCGGATTCCGGCATTTACAAGCTGTACCATTTTTGTATAATCCGGCAGCTCTCCGTCCGGAAACAGAAGGCCGCTTCGGATCTCATTTCCGATCTGAACAATATCCGGCAGAACGTCCTCCTCTTTTAATGCCGTCAGCGTATCTCTTGTATAAGAAAAAACAGCCTCTTTTAATTCTTTAAAGCTTAAGTTTTCCCAATCTTTCGGCTTTCTCTGCTGACCGGGATCCGCCCAGAAATCAGAATAATGGAAATCCAGCATAAAGCTCATGCCATGTGCCCGGATCCGTTTTGCCATCGCCAGTGTATGCGCATAGCTGCAGTATCCGCCGGACTCCCTGACATGCTCCGGCGCATTCCAAATACGGAGCCGTACGGAATTTACCCCGTATTTCTGAACGAGATCCAGCGGATCCATAACAGTTCCGTCAAAGTCCTTCACCTGTACTCCGGCATCTTCCAGCTCCGGTATAAAAGATAGATCCATTCCCTTCTGAAATTCCATTGTTCTGTCCTCCCTGCTACGTTAGTTTGTCGATTTTCGGAATAAAATGTCGTAATCCAGCATCGTCTTCTTCTCATAATTTTCCCCTCGGAGCCGCTGGATCAGCTGACGCACGGCTGTGCCTCCCATCTGGGATGCTGCCACACTGACTGCTGTAACTGCAGGGGAATAGCAGTCCAGATTGGTGCTGTTGTAGAGCGAAGCAATCGCGACGTCCTTGGGAATTCGATAGCCTTCCGCCTGGAGCCGGGACATCACCATCGTACAAATCTCGTCGTCGCCACAGATGATGCATTCCACTTTTTTGGATATAATATTTTCAATGATCGCATCCAGAAACTCCATACGGATCGAACCATTGTAGAAAAGCTGATCCTTCTCGGAAATTCCATTTTTAATCAGCGCCCGGCAGAAACCTTCGTGACGCTTGCGGTCTACGTTATAGCTCATATCCTTGACAAGAAACGCAAATCTGCGGAATCCCTTTCCGATCAGCAGCGTTGTCATTTTCTCTGCCGCACCCTCATTGTCGGTATCCACCTGGATAATGTTGTCATACCGGCATGTTCCCGTCAGTGCTGTCGGGAAATTTGCCTGACTTAAATACTGCAGCGCACGGTCATCCTCAAGCGCACGTGTCAGGAGCATACCATCCACCCGGTTCGACTCCACCAGCGACTGCAGCTCTGAAATATCATGCGCGTTGCTCGTCGTAATCAGCACATTGTACCCGAGCATCGATGCCGATTCGCAGACGCCGAGCAGACAGTTCTGGAAATAAACACCGCTTCCATAATAAACGTCTGAAGGCAGTACCACGCCGATGTTGTGCGTCACCGTTCGGGTCCGCGCCATCTCCTCCCGCTCTTCTCCCCGTTTTGCCACCTCGAGAATCCGGTTTCTGGTCTTCTCTCCGATTCTGCCCTTACCGGACAGTGCACGGGAAACGGTACTTTTTGATACCCCTATCTCTTTTGCAATTTCCTCCAGTGTCATAAAAATACCCTGTCACTTTCTGTTAAATTTGAAAAATTCCTATATTTTTATATTTAATACGAATGCTGTTAGAAATCAAGTCATCCCTCAAAGCTTTTTGAACCATCACTTGATCTCTAAAAGAAGGAACGGCCGCGCCGGAGCTTCTGGCAGACCAGCGCGTCCATTCCCTGTTTTATTTTACTGTTTTATTTTTCTTCTTTCTCCGCTACATACTCTGCTGCCTGACGGTTCATCTCATCCAGAATATCCTGGATTCCGGCGCTGTCCATAGCTGCGTTCATGGCATCGATGGAAGCGTCCACATCGTCAACGAGACCGTTGATCAGCGGGTTATAATAATTGTCGATGGCTGCCTCTACTGCTGCAAACTGTGTACTTACATTGCTGGAATCAAAGTTAAATCCGTCGTAAACATGATCTTCTTTGATGTTGTTGTTGAAGGCATCTTTGATGCTTTCATACTTGTCGTCCAGAGCCGTTCTGTTCTCAAGATATTCCTCTCTCTGGATGGTGCAGTTGTTCCATCCCCAGTTGCAGTTACTTGCTACACCATAGCCGCTCTCATCAATAACTTTGTACTGATCATCACCGACTGCTTCCCAGTGCTTTCCTTCGATACCGAGCATAGCCAGATCGTAAACATCCGGGTTGGTGTAGAATTCATTTAATACCATCATGGCTCTCTCTTTGTTTTTACTGTTTGCGTTGATGGCAACACCGTTGTTGATGTAAGAGTTTACTTTTTTCGACAGGTTTTTGTTCGGGTCTACCATCGTTACATTCCAATCCGGATGTTCCTCATTTGCCTGTTTTCCGTAGGTAAGACAGGTTCCGAGATTCCAGCTCATGCTTGCTGTTCTTCCGGTCAGAAGTCCGGTCTGTCTCTCATCGCTGCTGTTTAATACGTCGCTGGACCATGCTCCGGCGTCTACCAGGTCTTTCATCTCCTGGCAGTACTCACGGAACGCATCCCATTCACCGATGTACTGGAATTCAAGATCTTTCGGATCCTGGGTATGATACAGAATCAGCTCGCCGCCCTTCGGTGCTCCGCCCGTTGTGGAATAGCCCTGGGACTGGAAGAATGGATACCACGGTCCGCCCTGACTTGCATAGATACCGTCTGCTGCACATGCTTTGTAGAACTTCATCAGGTCATCCCAGGATGTAATATCATCCATACCGTATTTTTCCATCAGGTCACCGCGCACTGCCAGAACTTCCTGACCAAACTCGTTGGCATAGCTCGGAACCATGTAGATTTGTCCGTCAATCTTTGCCTGCTCCCATGCCATTTCCGGAACAACCTCCCAGATATCCGGTGCATACGTTTTGATAAAGTCCTCAGAAAGCGGTGCAAATCCGCCGAGGGAAACGGTCTGCTCGTAATGGCACCAGCTCGATGCGGTAAAGATCAGGTCAAAATCTTCCTGTGAGGAGAACAGCAGGGAATATTTCGTGTCATGCTCGCCCCAGGAAAGGAATTCTACGTTCAGAGAGCAGTTCAGCTTCTCTTCCAGAATCTCATTGATTTTGGCGTAAACCTCATCAAAATCCGGGGTACGGTCGCCGATCAGATACATCGTCAGATCGACATGCTCCGAAGTGTCTGCACTCAGGTTGTCTCCCGATGTGCCGGAAGCTGCGGAGCTGCTTTTGCTGTCGCCCGTGCTTCCCTTTCCGTTGCCGGAACCGCATCCTGCCAGCATGCCGGCTGCCATTGCGGATGCAAGTAATACAGATACCAGTTTTTTTGTGCTCTTTTTCATAAAGAACCTCCTTCATAAATATAATGTGTAATTCAAGCGGATATTCGCAATCCGCTTTGCTACTTGCTCATAACCGAATAACTGCTCCGCAGTTTATCAGAAGGAGCTTGCACTCCTCCTGATACAAGCAAGTCCCCACCCGCCTGCTTATTGCTTTTCGCAATGGAAACAGGGGACTTACTTGATTCAGTTAAATTAACATGATTTGTATCAGCCTTTGACTGCTCCGATTGTGATACCCTGTACAAAGTATTTCTGTACCAGCGGATATGCCAGAACGATCGGGCCGGTTACTACAATGGTAAGTGCCATTTTCAGGGACTGGGTCGGCAATGAGATTGCGCTGACGGCAGAGCCTGCGGCGTTGTTTGCAAGAAGCTTTTTATATGCCTCAATATCATTAACCTGCTGATACAGGAAATACTGCAGCGGATACTTGTTCGTGTCTTTGATATACAGCATCGCATTGTACCAGTCATTCCAATAAGCCAGTGCAATGAAGAGGCCCACGGTAGCAAGTGCCGGTTTGATCAGCGGCATTACAATCCGGAACAGAATACGGAACTCGCCGCAGCCATCAATCTTGGCCGCTTCAATCAGAGAATCCGGAAGTCCCACGATGTAACTCTTCATGATCAGAAGGTTGTATACGCTGAACAGCAGCGGAAGGAGCAGTGCAAGGTAGCTGTCCCGCAGATTCAGGGTCTGTGTCATCAGTACGTAGTACGGAACAAGACCGCCGGAAAACAAAGTGGTAAAGTAGAAGAAAAACGAAAACTGATTTCTCCACTCAAACTCCTTACGTGACAGTACATAAGCTGTCATAGTCTGCAGCAGCAGACCAAGTACCGTTCCGACGATGGTCAGACCGATGGTCGTGCCGTATGCGCGGAAGACAACCATAGGATCTTTAAATACGGTTTTGTATGCCTCCAGGCTGAAATCCTGCGGCAGAAGGCTGAAACCGTTCTGGATAATGGCCGATTCCGAAGAAAACGAGCCGGATACGATCATGATGAAAGGAACGAGGCAGACCAGCGCGATGATTCCGCAGAATCCGTACGCGATGATATCAAGTGCAACCGCATCTTTTCCTCTTTTGATTTTACTTGTATGACTGGAAGATCCCACTTTTCATCCCTCCTAGAATAAGGTGTAGTCTTTATCATAAAGACCAACCAGTTTGTTTACGATTACGACAGTGATAAAGCACAGTACCGACTGATACAGACCAACAGCTGCGGACATTCCGAAGTCGTTGCTGCTGATTAAGGCACGGAACGTCAGGGTATCAATTACATCGGTGTAGTTGTACAGAAGACCGTTACTTCCAACCAGGTTGTAGAACATATCAAAGTTTCCTTTGAAGATGCCTCCGACGGATAGCAGAAGCAGGATGATTGTGGTCGGCATGATCATCGGGATTGTTACTTTGAAAATTCGCTGGAACACGTTTGCTCCGTCGATGCGGGCTGCTTCATAAATCGAAGTGTCAATTCCCATAATCGCTGCCAGGTACATAACAGAACCGTATCCGATTCCCTTCCATACATTAAAGAAGACAAGGATAAACGGCCATGCCTTTGGTGTCGTGTAAAACTTGATTGGTGTTCCACCGAAGGTTTCAATCAGTCGGTTTAGAAAACCGTAGTCGGAACTGAAAATATTGAATGCCATAACTCCTACGATAACCCAGGAAATGAAATACGGCAGAAACATCAGCGACTGTGTGATCTTACGGTAATGTTTGTTGCGGATCTCGGTCAGAAGCACGGCAACGGCAATCTGCATCGTCGTGTTGATCGCAATAAATGCCAGATTATACAGCACGGTATTTCTGGTAACGAGTCCGGCCTGTCCTGATTTAAAGAAGAACTTGAAGTTATCAAATCCGTTCCACGGGCTTCCCCAGATACCTCCTGCGTAGGAGTATTTTTTGAATGCCATTACAATTCCTGTCATCGGGTAGTAGGAAAAAATCAGGGTATAAATTACTGCCGGTGCAAGCATCAGAAGAAATACCCGGTACTTGTAGAGCTTTTTGCAAAACCCTTTCCAACCATTCTTTTTCATCTTCTCATTCCCTTTCTTGTTTGCACAACTTTTTTGTTGCTCAACTCTTTATTTTTCTTTGTGCCATTATCATATCATTTCGGCATATTGTTTACAATTCGCAGTTTTTATAAGATATTTCTTGTCGAAATATACTGTTTTACTATTTTTTGTGCAAAATGCGCAACTTTAGCGTTTTACCTTGTTGCGCATTGATTTTTCCATTACCGTTTGCGATTTTCACGTTCTCTTTTGATATTCCGTATTTTTTCTTGTGTATTCTGCCAAATATTCTGCAAAATAACTTCCTCAATTCCGAAAATCCCGTTGTAAGAAAAGAAAAAGTGCGCAACGTTTCGCATTTTCGTTGCGCACTTTCTGGTTTCTATTCACTTTTTCCCTGTTTCTGCCTTATTTCGCAGCAATGACATCCTGCATGTCATACATGCCAGCCGGTTTTCCAGCCAGGAATTTTGCAGCCTCTACAGCTCCTTTTCCGAAAACTCCTTTGGAATATGCCCTGTGGGAAAGGATAACAACCTCGTCCGGTCCTGCGAAGATGACATCGTGATCTCCGACGATCGTGCCGCCGCGTACGGCAGAGATTCCGATTTCCTTCGGATCACGCTGCTCGTGGCGCTGGCTTCTGTCATAAACATAGTGGTACTGGTTGTCCATTGCCTCATTCAGGCTGTCAGCCAGGGCGATGGCGGTTCCGCTTGGAGCGTCGCATTTCAGTTTGTGGTGTTTCTCCACGATCTCCATATCAAAGCCTGCTTCGGCAAGCACTTTTGCAGCTGCCTGTACCAGTTTCATCAGCGTATTCACACCAAGGGACATATTTGCAGAGCGGAGAACCGGGATTTCTTTGCTGGTCTCCTGCACTTTTTTGAGCTGATCCTCGGTGAGGCCTGTGGTGCAGAGGACGAGTGGAAGTTTTTTCTCCTTGCAGGCATCGAGCAGTGCGTCGGCTGCCTTGTAGGAAGAAAAGTCAACGACTACGTCTGCCGGAACATCGCATTCTGCCAGGCTTTTGAATACCGGATAATCGTTCTGGCCGTTGTCGTTCATATCGATTCCGGCTATGATTTCTGCATTTGCATCTTCTTTTACCAGGCCGGTGATGACCTGTCCCATATGGCCGTTGCAGCCATGCATAATAATTTTAACCATTGTCTTTTTCCTTCTTTACTTCGTGTATTCTTAACTTAAGCCAGTTTGATTCCAAAATCTTTCATAGCCTTTGCCAGGCGCTCCTGGTTCTGCGGCTCCATCTCGGTCAGCGGCAGACGAAGCGGGCCAACCTCTTTGCCCATCAGGTTCAGCGCTGCTTTTACCGGAATCGGGTTTACTTCGCAGAACAGCGCATCGATGAGCGGCAGTGCTCTCAGCTGGATTTCTCTGGATCCGGCCACATCGCCGTCGAGGAATTTCTGTACCATGTCGTGGGTCTCACGCGGTGCTACGTTGGAAAGAACGGAGATTACACCGCTTCCGCCAAGGGAAAGGATCGGCACAACCTGATCGTCGTTTCCGGAGTACAGATCGATCTTTCCATCGGTCAGCTGCATAATTTTTGCGACCTGGGAAATGTTTCCGGAAGCCTCTTTGACTGCAACGATATTCTCAACGTTGTTGAACAGATAGACGATCGTTTCCGGTGCAATGTTTACGCCGGTTCTGCCCTGAATGTTGTAAAGGATGACCGGCACTTTGACGCTGTCTGCGATTGCGGTAAAGTGTGCAATCAGGCCCTTCTGTGTTGCTTTATTGTAATACGGAGAAACGAGAAGAAGTCCGTCCACGCCGTATTTTTCTGCTTCCTGAGACAGATAAATTGCTGTCTCCGTGCTGTTGGAGCCGGTTCCTGCAATTACCGGGATTCTGTGATTTACTTTTTCCACGGTATATTTGATGGCATCCAGATGCTCCTCATGGGACAGGGTCGAAGCCTCACCGGTGGTTCCGCAGATAACGATGGCGTCGGTTCCGCCGGCGATCTGCTCCTCAATCAGTTCTCCGAGTTTTTCGTAATTCACTTCCTGTGTTTCGGTCATCGGTGTGATAATTGCAACAGCTGCACCTTTAAAAATAGACATTCTCTTTTCCTCCTGTATGTTGTGTCAGATAAAACCATAAGAAATCAGTCGCCGGAGCTTATCTCCCACGGAAAATTTCACTTTCCGTTTAAAAAAGAGGCGCCTCATCCCAGATAAGATCGCCTCCAAATTCACACATACGCAGTATCTATGATCAGATAGCTCTCCATCTCTCGATGACAGTCGCAGATTTTTTCAACCTGCGCCCAGGAGCATACCGGTTCAGCGCCGGATGTCCTTCGGCATTCTTCCCTTTTCCTCTTCTTCTTTTGCTGCTGAGGCATCCGAAAAGGTACTCTTGAAGTAATGCGACCTCTATCCACTTCAGTTCTGCTTTTACTATAGCATCATTAAATTTTCTTGTCAACAGCGGATCGCGCTTTAACTCTCACTATATTCCAGCTTGCTCACCGAAACCTCATACGCGGTCCGCTTTTCCATTTCCGTCTCGCTCAGCCGCTTCATATATTCCCGGCTCTGGATCCGTCCCCAGATGAGAACGTGGCCGCCCACGGCAAACGCAGAGGCATACCGCGCATTCCGTCCCCAGCAGATGCACGGGATATAATCTGATTTTCCATACGGACGGTTGACCGCGATCAGAAGGTCGGCGATCTCTCTTCCCAGAGGTGTTTTCCGGTAGACCGGCGGTTTACATATGTATCCATCGAGGTAAATCTGGTTGGATTTGACGGAATCGTCCTCTTCCTCCACGAAGCTTAATTCCCGCGCAAATACGGAGAGTACCAGACGGTTCTTCTTCTCCTCGTGGCGGTTGTAGGACCGAAACTGACCGCTGATGCAGATCCACTCACCCTGGTAATCCTGTGATACGTCCACCAGCCGCTCGGAGACCATCACCGGAATGATGTCCTGCGATTCACTCAACCGCTTGACCATCACATCGACGAGGTAAAAGCCCTCTCCGAATACCTGATGGCTGAATGTAAACGGGGAGACAATCTCTCCCATGATAACCACCTGATTGTTTTCAATCATCTTGTCTGCCATAATGAAAATCCCCTTCCTTTGTCTTTTCTTTCTGAATATTGATTTCTGATCGGTACTTTGCTGATCTATAATCCTAATGTATGAACCACATTTCTTTTTCAGAACCACTTTTTTCCAGATTTTTTTATTTCTATTCAAATCAGCATTCTGCCCAATTTTTTGTATATGTTTCTGTAAAAACCGCACCACATGCTTCGTATTTTCTACCATTGCAATACAAAAAATGTCACATCTTCCCTGTTTTTTTTCTCTGTTCTGTGCTATAATAGTTCAGATAGGCAGGCATCCAGCAGAGACAAAACGGCAAGGCACCTGCCTTTGTGCTGTGATAAACATTCCCGGCCGGCTTGAAATTTTGAAAAATTGAACCCGGCAGGGTCAACCCATAGGAAGAGGAATGAAGAAATGAAAACAACGAGAGAAGATGTAAGAAACGTTGCCATCATCGCCCATGTCGATCATGGTAAAACTACACTGGTAGACGAGCTTCTGAAACAGAGCGGCGTTTTCCGTGCCAATCAGGAGGTTCAGGAACGTGTCATGGACTCGAACGATATCGAGCGTGAGCGTGGAATCACCATTCTTTCCAAAAATACAGCAGTTTACTACAAAGGAACGAAAATCAACATCATCGACACCCCAGGCCATGCGGACTTCGGCGGCGAGGTTGAGCGAGTTCTGAAAATGGTAGACGGCGTTATTCTGGTTGTAGACGCATTCGAGGGCGCTATGCCGCAGACCAAATTCGTGCTGAAAAAAGCACTTGAGCTGAATCTTTCCGTTATCGTCTGCATCAACAAAATCGACCGCCCGGAGGCACGCCCGGACGAAGTCATCGACGAAGTGCTCGAGCTTCTGATGGATCTCGACGCATCCGACGAGCAGCTTGACTGTCCGTTCCTGTACGCATCCGCAAAGCTGGGTCATGCCGTACTCGATCTGAACGACACCCCGAAGGATATGACACCTCTGTTCGAGACCATTCTGAAATACATCCCGGCTCCGACCGGCGATCCGGAAGCTGGCACACAGCTTCTGATCAGTACCATCGACTACAACGAATACGTTGGACGTATCGGTGTCGGCAAAGTTGAAAACGGAACGATCCGCGTGAACCAGGACGTTATGCTGGTCAACCACCACGATCTGACCAAGAAGAAAAAAGTAAAGGTCAGCAAACTGTATGAATTTGACGGACTGAAAAAAGTAGAGGTTACTGAGGCAGGCATCGGTTCTATCGTTGCTGTTTCCGGTATCCCGGATATCCACATCGGAGATACTCTCTGCGGCGATCTGGACAACCCGGTTTCCATCCCGTTCCAGAAAATCTCCGAGCCGACTATTTCCATGAACTTCATCGTAAACGACAGCCCGCTGGCCGGTAAAGAAGGTAAATACGTAACTTCCCGCCACCTGCGTGACCGTCTGATGCGTGAGCTGAACACTGACGTTTCTCTCCGCGTCGAGGAGACTGATTCCGCAGACTGCTTCAAGGTTTCCGGCCGTGGTGAGCTGCATCTGTCCGTCCTGATCGAAAACATGCGCCGTGAGGGATATGAGTTCGCAGTAAGTAAGGCAGAGGTTATCTACAAAGAGGACGAGCGCGGACGCAAACTCGAGCCAATGGAAATCGCATACGTTGACGTTCCGGACGAGTTCTCCGGTACTGTCATCCAGCTCCTCAGCGAGCGTAAAGGCGAGCTTCACGGCATGAGCCGCGCAAGCGATGGTTCCACCCGTCTGGAGTTCGAAATCCCGGCACGAGGCCTGATTGGTTTCCGTGGAATCTTCATGACCTCCACCAAAGGAACTGGTATCCTGAACACCGAGTTTGAAGATTACGCACCGTACAAGGGCGACATTGAATACCGCAAACAGGGTTCCCTGATTGCTTTCGAGGCAGGCGAGTCCGTTACCTACGGTCTGTACTCCGCACAGGAGCGCGGTACTCTGTTCATCGGACCTGGCGAGAAGGTTTACGCCGGTATGGTTATCGGACAGAACGGTAAGGCCGAGGATATCGAGCTGAACGTCTGCAAGACGAAGCACCTGACCAACACCCGTACTTCTTCTTCCGACGAGGCACTGCGTCTGACTCCGCCGAGAATCCTTTCCCTGGAGCAGGCTCTGGACTTCATCGACAAGGACGAGCTTCTTGAGGTTACTCCGGTTTCCTTACGTATCCGTAAGAAAGAGCTGGATTCCAGACTTCGTAAGAGAGCGGCAATGAAATAAATTTTCATAAAATGACATAAGAACCGCCGGTTCACTCTTGATTTGAGAGTAAACCGGCGGTTCTTTGTCGTTTTTCTATTCTGTTTTCTATTCGTTTGTCGTTCCGCCATGGAAGCCGTAATACGTCTCTCCCGCTGCAAGATCCACGCCGTTTGCCGCTGCAAGAGTATGAATCGTGACAAGCTCATACCCGCGGTTGATCAGCTCCGGCACGATCGTTGCACACGATTCTACGGTCGTCTCGTGGATATCATGCATCAGGATAATGTCTCCCGGGCTTACACTGTCGAGAACGGCGCTGATGTTTGCCTGTACATTTTTTGTCTGCCAGTCCAGGGTATCGACATCCCACATGATGCTCGGGCGGCCGATAGATGCGAGCAGTTCATCGGTGCTGTTTCCATACGGGAAACGGATGACAGTTGCACCCTGTCCGTTGTTGTACTGGGCGATCAGATCATCCGTCATCTGGAACTGGGCAAGGCCGTCGTCGGTGCTCAGTTCTTTCATATTCGGATGCGCATAGGAGTGGTTTCCAAGCTCACAGCCGATCGCCGCCATGCGCGGGATCACATCTGCACCGTATTTTTCCACATTGCTGCCGAGCATAAAGAACGTCGCCTGTGCCCCGTACTGCTCCAGCGTATCGAGAAGCGTGCTGGTATAGACGCCTGGGCCGTCATCAAAGGTCAGGGCTACCATCATCGAGCCGTTGCGGTCTGGCTGGTAAACACCCTGGTCATCAAAGTAACAGCCTTTTCCGCCGATCGCTTTCCAGCCGGTCGCCATGTAACCATTGGAATCAAAATGGTACTGGTTTCCGTCGATATCTGCCCAGCCGTTGACGTAGTACGTTGTGGCATCCGTTGCGTACCACCAGCCCGACGAGCTGTACTGCCATCCCGGCGTCTCATTCGGCGGCGTGGTCTCCGCAAGCTTCTTAATTCCCGCATTTCCCGATCCGTCCTCCGCCTCCGGCGCCGTCTCGCTCACCGTCTTTGCGGCTGTGTCATTACTCAGTACAATTCCTTTTTTCGCAAGCTGCGCTCCCGCAAATTTCCAGATAAGCGCAAGAAAAAGAAGGCCGATTACCACACACAGGGAAATCCGTGATACTTTCTGCATCATCTGTCTGCGGCGCATCTGCTTTCTTCTCTGTTTCAATGATTTTCTTTCCATATGATCTGTTTATACTCCATCGTCCCGCCCCTTTGCGGAACTTTCTTCCATCGTAACACAAACGTTTTTCGACATTTTTCTACTTACTATCATAACGTGATCTGACCTAAGATGCAAGGCACAAATTCTTACATTTTTCCACTTCTGGTAAATTAATGTTTATCGTTTCTTAACATCTTGTCACAAAAAAAGAGTGACTCTGCACCCATGGTAAAAGCGGATACAAAATCACTCTTTGTCACTCTCTTTTAAAAAACCTGGTTTCTTTCTGGTGCTTTGCCACCAAATCACAGGTCTTTCACCTGTCCAGCCTGATTATCCTCTCTGCTTAAGAGTAACTGCAAAGTTTTAACGTTGCCAGAACAACGGAAGCAAACACCTTATGCCTCATGTCCTATTTTAGTCAGGAAATCGCTGCCCATCACCCATTTTTCGTTTTCCAGCGTCACAACGGACTCGAGTTTCCAGGTGACGGTCTCTATTTTGGTTTTGCGGAAGAAATGGAGGAAACGGGTTCGTCGCTCGATCGCAGCGGTCACGTTGGTTTCGATCTTCATCTGGTTGGATTCGTTGGTTACGGTTGTGGAGACGCTGCTCACGGTGATGCTGGTGATTCCGGTGTTGGTGTCGCTGTTCAGGTAGGCATCGCAGAGCTGCTGGTACTGTTCTTTGGCGGTTTTCTGTACGGCGGTGTCGGCGGAAAATTCATTTTTGATGGTGCTGAAGGATTTTCCGGCGGCTGCGGCTGTGAATACCTTGTCCAGGGACTCTTCTGCGCGGTCGGCGATGGTTTTGCCGGTGGAATCGTTGAGTTTTAAATCCGGCAGGAATTCCATGCTGCTGTTGTCCTGCACGAGGACGATCTCGCGGTATGGGTCTTTCTGTTTTTCGGTCAGTTCAATGGTGTGGCCGCCGAGGAAGAGATACGGGATTTTGTAGATGCTGACGTTATCTGCTGTCTCTTTTAAATACTTTTTCCCGACCTGCACGCCGTCCAGATAGAACGAGGCATCCGCCGGGACGGTGATTTCGACATCCGTCACGCAGCTGTCTTTCGGCACAACGTACCACTCTTTGAAGTTCCATTTTACGGTATCCCCGACGGCGATCTCCAATGTTTCTTCCTGCGAGTCGCTCATGCCTTTTAACGTGTACCGCACAGTATAAATCCTGTTTTCCCCGGTCTCAAGATTCTGTTTTCTGCGCATGAAAAAGCTCTTGATCTCCGGTGTTTCCTGCCCGTCAGTGCCGTCCTGTTTTGCTTTCCAGGTCATTGCATTGACGTAGTTCTTCCGCGACAGAAACGTGCTGTCCGGGAACTGGCATACATCGTATGCACTGTTCCAGTCTCCTGCCAGGCATGCTTCCACGTAATTCCGTCCTGCCGCCTGCGGCGCATACAGATACGCGCCTGCCATAAAAAATACGGCGCACAGAATCAGAAACAGACTGAGATTCACGATCAGAATCCGCAGACTCATCGGCAGATCACGAAATTTTGCCGCCTGTATTTTCACAGAAAGCTCCGTCGTCTCTTCTCCGTCTTTTTCCACATGGCGGAATCTTTTTCCTTTTCTTTTCCACTTCTGGAGCATAGTTTACCTCATCTTTTCCTCTTATTTAGACTGTTCTTTCACCGCATACGTATGCACCCGGTCGCTCTTCTGGCTGTATGCCTCTCCCTCGGAATAATACTCCTCCGATGTCGTGGAAAAACGCGTAATCGTCTCTTTCACACGCTCTCCCGCCGTTTGCTGGTGGAGAAACAGCGCTGCAATCATCAGAATCACAAATATATCCAGAATCAGTACCGCCGCATTTGCCACGATGCCAGGTAATTTTTTTATCCACATAGGCTTCCCTCTTTTCTGTCTCCATTGTAACAAAATGCTCCCGAAAACACAAGGAAAGCAGAGACCCCGGCGAACCGAAAATTCTCTGCTTTTCACAAATGACATATTTATTTTTTAACCTTGTTTCAATCCACAGTCGGTAATTTCACAGAGTCTGACATGTCAGCAGAATGCTGACTGTGGTTTGCCTCATGTCAGTGGGGGATACCGATTTCTCTCCGCCCGCCACTGCCGTTAACTTTCTTATTTGCAATTCATCTCACCACCTATAGAGGTGGGAGAATCCTTGCTATTATTTGTTGAAGGGTTTACTCCTCGGTATCATCCTTTGACGGAATCATTTCCTCAAAGTCGAAGTCGAGCATCGGCTCTTCCTCTTCAGCTGACGGCTCTTCAACCGGAGCTTCTGCCATCGGAGCTGCCGGAGCATCGTCCTCAAGATCTTCGGTCAGAATCAGATCCTCGTCCTCTTCTTCCTCGATCATGCTGTCGGTATTCAGATGAATGTTGCTGTAGCACTTCATACCGGTACCGGCCGGGATCGGTTTACCGATGATAACGTTCTCTTTCAGGCCTACCAGATGGTCAACCTTACCCTTGATAGCAGCGTCGGTCAGAACCTTGGTGGTCTCCTGGAAGGATGCTGCGGACAGGAAGGAATCGGATGCCAGGGATGCTTTGGTGATACCAAGCAGTACCTGTTTTCCTTCTGCCGGCTCTTTGCCTTCTGCGATCAGAGCTTTGTTGGTCTCGTCGTAATCCAGGAAGTCTACCATGTCGCCCGGAAGGAATTCGGTATCTCCGTTTTCCTCGATGCGGATCTTCTTCAGCATCTGGCGAACGATAACCTCGATATGCTTATCGTTGATTTCTACACCCTGCAGACGGTAAACTCGCTGTACCTCGCGGATCATGTAATCCTGAACGGCACGTACACCTTTGATCTTCAGGATATCATGCGGGTTGACAGAACCCTCGGTCAGCTCGTCTCCGGCTTCCAGAACTGTTCCGTCTGCGATCTTAATACGGGATCCGTAAGGGATCAGGTATGTCTTGGATACGCCGTCTTCCGGATTGGTAACAACGATTTCGCGTTTCTTCTTGGTGTCTTTGATCTGTGCAACACCGGCGATTTCGGTGATGATGGCAAGTCCTTTCGGCTTTCTTGCCTCGAAAAGCTCCTCGACACGAGGAAGACCCTGTGTGATATCTCCACCGGCAACACCACCGGTATGGAAGGTACGCATGGTCAGCTGTGTACCAGGCTCACCGATCGACTGTGCTGCGATAATTCCGACAGACTCACCAACCTGTACTGCCTCGCCGGTTGCCATGTTGGCGCCATAGCATTTTGCGCAGATTCCGTTACCGGAACGGCAGGTAAGAATGGTACGGATTTTTACTTTTGTATAATGCTCACCGTTCTCGTTGATGCCGTCTTTGATGACACGGGCAGCACGTTTCGGGGTGATCATATGGTTTGCTTTTACAATGACGTTGCCGTCCTTGTCTTTGATCGTCTCGCAGGAGAAACGGCCTGTGATACGATCCTGCAGACTCTCGATCTGCTCTTTTCCGTCTGTGAACTCGCTGACCCACATACCCGGAATTTCGTCCTTGCCCTCGGCACAGTCGATTTCACGGATGATCAGGTCCTGAGAAACGTCTACCAGACGACGGGTCAGGTAACCAGAGTCGGCGGTACGAAGCGCGGTATCGGACATACCTTTTCGTGCTCCATGTGCGGACATGAAGTATTCCAGTACCTGAAGACCTTCACGGAAGTTTGACTTGATCGGCAGCTCGATGGTGTGTCCGGTTGTATCGGCCATCAGTCCTCGCATACCAGCCAGCTGTTTGATCTGCTTATCGGAACCACGGGCTCCGGAGTCAGCCATCATGAAGATGTTATTGTATTTATCCAGTCCGTCGAGCAATGCTTTTGTCAGCGCATCGTCGGTCTTCTTCCAGGTATCTACAACCTCTTTGTAACGCTCTTCGTCTGTAATCAGACCACGTTTGAAGTTTCTTGTAATCTTGTCTACCGTTGCCTGTGCTTCGGCGAGCATCTCCGGCTTCTGCGGCGGCACGGTCATATCGGAAATGGATACGGTCATGGCTGCACGGGTGGAGTATTTATATCCGGTTGCCTTGATATAGTCCAGAACCTCTGCGGTTTTGGTAGCTCCGTGTGTATTGATGACTTTTTCCAGAATCTGTTTCAGCTGTTTCTTTGCAACGAGGAAATCAACCTCAAGCGCAAGCTCGTTACCCGGAACCGTACGGTCTACGTATCCCAGATCCTGCGGCAGAATCTCATTGAAGAGGAATCTTCCGAGTGTGGAGCTTACGTTCTGCTGCATTACAGTACCATCTTCCATCTCTTTTTCGCAGCGGATGGTAATCTTGGTCTGCAGGGTAATGTATCCGTTCTCGTATGCCAGGATGGCTTCGTTCATATCGCGGAAGAAGCTTCCTTCGCCCTTCTCGCCCGGACGCTCCTGTGTCAGATAGTAGATACCAAGAACCATATCCTGGGAAGGAACGGCTACCGGACCACCATCGGACGGTTTCAGCAGGTTGTTCGGAGAAAGAAGCATGAAACGGCACTCTGCCTGCGCTTCTACAGACAGCGGCAGATGGACAGCCATCTGGTCACCGTCGAAGTCGGCGTTGAATGCGGTACAAACCAGCGGGTGCAGCTTAATCGCTTTACCTTCTACCAGAATCGGCTCGAACGCCTGGATACCCAGACGATGCAGGGTAGGGGCACGGTTCAGCATAACCGGATGCTCTTTGATGACGTCCTCGAGAACGTCCCATACCTGCGGCTCGAGTTTCTCGACCATTTTCTTTGCATTTTTGATGTTATGTGCAGTGCCGTTGGAAACCAGCTCTTTCATAACGAACGGTTTAAACAGCTCGATTGCCATTTCTTTCGGCAGACCGCACTGGTAAATCTTCAGTTCCGGTCCTACGACGATAACAGAACGGCCGGAGTAGTCAACACGTTTACCAAGAAGGTTCTGACGGAAACGGCCGGATTTACCTTTCAGCATGTCGGACAGAGATTTCAGAGGACGGTTTCCAGGACCGGTTACCGGACGGCCGCGGCGGCCGTTGTCGATCAGGGCATCAACTGCCTCCTGGAGCATACGTTTCTCGTTGCGCACGATGATATCCGGTGCACCGAGCTCCAGCAGTCTCTTCAGACGGTTGTTACGGTTGATGATACGGCGGTACAGGTCATTCAGGTCAGATGTTGCAAAACGTCCTCCGTCAAGCTGTACCATAGGACGCAGATCCGGCGGAATAACCGGAACCGCATCGAGGATCATCCACTCAGGACGGTTTCCGGACTCACGGAATGCCTCAACAACCTCAAGTCTCTTGATGATGCGGGCTCTCTTCTGTCCGGTAGAATCTTTGAGACCTGCCTTTAATTCAGCAGACTCTTTTTCCAGATCGATTGCCATCAGAAGCTCTTTGATGGACTCAGCACCCATGCCTGCACGGAAGCTGTTTCCGAACTCCTCTCTGGCATCCTGGTATTCTTTCTCGGTCAGAACCTGTTTGTACTGTAATTTGGTATCGCCTGCATCAAGAACGATGTAGTTTGCGAAATACAGAACCTTTTCCAGAGTTCTCGGAGACAGATCCAGGATCAGTCCCATACGGGACGGAATTCCTTTGAAATACCAGATGTGGGATACCGGAGCTGCCAGCTCAATGTGTCCCATACGCTCACGGCGCACACTGGATTTTGTTACTTCTACGCCGCATCGGTCGCAGATTACGCCTTTGTAGCGAATTTTCTTATATTTACCGCAATGGCACTCCCAGTCTTTGCTTGGTCCGAAGATTCTTTCACAGAACAGACCGTCTTTTTCCGGTTTCAGCGTTCTGTAGTTGATGGTCTCCGGTTTTTTTACCTCGCCATGGGACCACTCCCGGATTTTCTCCGGGGAGGCAAGTCCTATTTTGATGGCATCAAAGCTCATCTGGTAATTTTCTTTTTTTGCTGTTTCTGGCATTTGATTACCCCTTTCCTCGCAAAGCGAAGATCTACAAGTTACATGTCATCATCTGAACTTTCATCCAGATCAAGATAAGCGTCTTCTTCTTCATCCTCTTCCACATCTACCATTTCTTCTCCGTCAAATTCTTTCTTGGAGAATCCATAGTCACCAAATCTCTCGTCCTCTCTGTCAGAGTAACGGTCTCCCTCGATGATGTGGTTCAGGTTGGTATCACCGTAATCAACTGATTCCATAATTTTAACTTCGGTATTGTCATCACGCAGTACGCGGACATCGAGTGCCAGGGACTGCAGCTCTTTCAACAATACTTTGAAGGATTCCGGAATACCAGGCTCCGGAATATTGTCGCCCTTGATGATGGCTTCGTATGTCTTCACACGGCCAACCACATCGTCAGACTTCACAGTCAGGATCTCCTGCAGCGTGTAGGATGCACCGTACGCCTCAAGAGCCCAAACCTCCATCTCTCCGAAACGCTGTCCACCGAACTGAGCTTTACCACCCAGAGGCTGCTGTGTAACGAGGGAGTATGGGCCGGTAGAACGGGCATGAATCTTATCGTCTACCAGGTGATGCAGTTTCAGGTAATGCATGTGTCCGATTGTCGTTCTTCCATCGAACGGCTCACCGGTACGTCCGTCGCGGAGCTGTACCTTACCGTCTCTTGCGATATCAACACCCTTCCACAGTTCTCTGTGATCCAGATGCTCTTCCAGATACTGATATACTTCCGGAAGCAGAATATCTTTATATTTCTCGGAGAATGCATCCCATTCCATGTTTACATAATCGTTTGCCAGTTCCAGGGTATCCTGAATATCTTTCTCGTTTGCGCCGTCGAAAATCGGGGTGGATACGTTAAATCCAAGCGCTGCTGCTGCAAGGCTTAAGTGGATCTCCAGCACCTGTCCGATGTTCATACGGGACGGCACACCCAGAGGATTCAGCACGATGTCCAGCGGACGTCCGTTCGGCAGGAACGGCATATCCTCTACCGGAAGTACACGGGAAACGACACCCTTGTTTCCGTGACGACCAGCCATCTTATCGCCGACAGAGATTTTTCTCTTCTGTGCGATGTAGATGCGGACTGCCTGGTTTACTCCAGGAGAAAGTTCGTCGCCGTTTTCACGGGTAAATACTTTGGCGTCCACGATGATACCATACTCACCGTGCGGTACTTTCAGGGAAGTATCACGTACTTCTCTTGCTTTCTCGCCAAAGATGGCACGGAGCAGACGCTCCTCTGCGGTCAGCTCGGTTTCTCCCTTCGGAGTTACTTTTCCGACCAGAATATCACCGGCACGTACCTCTGCACCGATGCGGATGATTCCACGCTCGTCCAGGTCTTTTAAGGCTTCATCGCCGACGCCCGGAACGTCTTTTGTGATCTCTTCCGGTCCAAGCTTGGTGTCACGGGCCTCTGCCTCGTACTCCTCGATGTGGATGGAAGTGTAAACATCATCCTGTACCAGACGCTCGCTTAAGAGTACGGCGTCCTCGTAGTTATATCCTTCCCAGGTCATAAATCCGATCAGCGGGTTTTTACCAAGAGCAAGCTCGCCCTGGTAGGTAGACGGACCGTCTGCGATTACTTCGCCGGCCTCTACATGGTCACCTTTAAATACGATCGGTTTCTGGTTGTAGCAGTTGCTCTGGTTGCTTCGCATGAATTTGGTCAGATGGTAAACATCTTTTGTTCCGTCATCATTGTTCATGCGGATCTCGTTGGAGCAGGAATAGGAAATGGTTCCTGCTTTTTTTGCAACGACGCAGACACCGGAGTCTACGGCTGCTTTTGCTTCGATACCGGTTCCTACTACAGGAGCATCGGTGATCATCAGCGGTACGGCCTGACGCTGCATGTTGGATCCCATCAGCGCACGGTTCGCATCGTCGTTCTGAAGGAACGGGATCAGCGCCGTAGCAACGGAGAATACCATCTTCGGAGACACGTCCATGTAATCAAACATGTGCGGCTCGTAGGACTGGGTCTCATCCAGATAACGTCCGGAAACGTTCTTGTTGAGGAAGTGTCCTTCTGCATCCAGCGGCTCATTTGCCTGTGCTACATGGTAATTATCCTCTTCATCTGCGGTCATGTAGACTACTTCGTCGGTAACACGCGGATTTTTCGGATCTGATTTGTCAATTCTTCTGTATGGAGCCTCAACGAAGCCATACTCGTTGATGCGCGCATACGATGCCAGAGAGTTGATAAGACCGATGTTCGGTCCCTCAGGAGTCTCGATCGGGCACATTCTTCCGTAATGGGAGTAGTGTACGTCTCGAACCTCGAATCCGGCACGGTCACGGGACAGACCGCCAGGTCCAAGGGCGGAAAGACGTCTCTTGTGCGTCAGCTCTCCAAGCGGGTTATTCTGATCCATGAACTGGGACAGCTGGGAAGATCCGAAGAACTCTTTGATCGCAGCTGTAACCGGTTTGATATTGATCAGGGACTGCGGAGAAATTCCGTCGATGTCCTGTGTTGTCATACGCTCACGTACCACACGCTCCATACGGGACAGACCGATGCGGTACTGGTTCTGAAGCAGCTCACCTACGGCACGGATTCTACGGTTGCCCAGGTGGTCGATATCATCGGCATTTCCTGCGCCGTATTCCAGATGCATGTTGTAGTTGATGGAAGCGAAAATATCTTCCTTTGTGATATGTTTCGGAATCAGGTCGTGAATGTCACGTTTGATCGCCTGTTTGATCTCTTCGATATCGGTATTTTCCTCCAGGATCTTTTCCAGAACCGGATAGTATACTTTCTCGTTGATGCCAAGTTCTTCCTCGTCAACATCTACCCATGCTTTCAGATCTACCATTAAGTTGGAAAGAACTTTTACGTTTCTCTCCTCTGTCTGAATCCATACATACGGTACTGCTGCGTTCTGAATCTTGTCTGCGAGTTCCAGAGTAACGGTGGTGCCTTTTTCTGCAAGGATTTCACCGGTGGACGGATCTACAACATCCTCAGCGAGGATCTGGTTGCGGATACGGCTGCGCAGTGCAAGTTTCTTGTTGAATTTATAACGGCCTACCTTTGCCAGGTCATAGCGACGCGGGTCAAAGAACATGCTCATGATGAGGCTCTCTGCATTTTCTACTGCGAGAGGCTCGCCCGGACGAATTTTCTTGTACAGCTCGAGAAGACCTTCCTGATAGTTGGTGGAAGTATCTTTGGTGAAGCTTGCAAGAATCTTCGGCTCTTCACCGAACAGCTCTACGATCTCTGCATTGGAGCTTACTCCAAGTGCACGGATGAGGACTGTGATCGGAACTTTTCTGGTACGGTCTACGCGGACATAGAAGACGTCGTTGGAATCGGTCTCGTACTCCAGCCATGCTCCACGGTTCGGGATTACGGTACAGGAGAACAGTCTCTTTCCGAGCTTATCATGTGCGATGCCGTAATAAATACCAGGGGAACGTACCAGCTGGCTGACGATTACTCGCTCTGCACCATTGATAACGAATGTTCCTGTTGCTGTCATCAACGGCAGATCACCCATGAAAATTTCGTGCTCTGTGATCTCGTCTTTTTCCTTATTATATAATCTTACTTTTACCTTTAACGGTGCCGCATAAGTAGCGTCACGCTGTTTACACTCTTCGATTGAGTATTTTACGTCATCTTCACACAGTGTAAAGTCTACGAATTCAAGGCTCAGCCGTCCGCCGTAGTCGGAGATTGGTGAAATGTCATCAAAGACTTCCTTGAGTCCGCTTCTCAGGAACCAGTCATAGGAATCCTTCTGGACTTCAATCAAGTTGGGCATTTCCAATACTTCTTTTTGTCTCTGGTAACTCATTCGCATACTTTTTCCGGTAGGTATCGGACGTATTCTGTTTTTCTCCATTGACGTTGTCACCCCTTGTGTTATAATATATTTATTACCGCTCATGCCTGAACAAAAGGTTTTAGGCATATCTTGCCATAATAGTGCATTTTCTAGATTATCATGTTTTTTCAAGTGTGTCAACAAAACAGATTGTATTTTTTTCAGTACAATCTGTTTTTTACTGGTTTTTCTTCCGTGACCCTGTTAGAATAATACTTTAGATGTGATTGAAAGCACCGAATTTTCAGAAAAAACCGCCTGTTTGATTTTTTTATTTTTCAAATCAAACAGGCGGTTTTTTTATTCTAATTTTTTAATATTTCAGAGCTCCATCCCGATTTCGCTTATGCCGCGTCGAATCGTTCTTTTTAATGCTGAATATTGTCAGCCATCATGTCCATAAAGCTCCATGGTTTCAGAACTTTGTTGATCTCTGCAAACACTTTATCATCGTAGTTGTGTTTTACTTCCGTTTTGCGGTCAAACACCATGGTATCCGCATCCTCTGCTTCTACTTCCGGCCAGTGCGGGAGTCCGGCATGATCCGGGGTGCCGTTCTTTGCGAAGGCAAGAAGTGCTCCGAAGATTTCGCTTTCCAGTTTATCGCTGACATCCGGGATGCCACAAATTTCTACGAGATCTGCGTTTCCGAAGAAATATGGGATATCGGAGCAGTGCCATGCCGGCTTGCCGTGCTGGAACGGGAATTCCAGAGCGAAGTTGTAGAGATATGCTTTGCCGCCGCCTTTTGCGAACAGTTTGGCAAGTTTTACGGTCGGCTCACGCATTGCACGGTCGATGGCAAGAACATCTACGCCGTTCTTCTCCGGATATGCTTCTTTGAAAGCGTCCAGAACCTTTTCGGCATTGTCTCCATAAACCTTTTTGAGGATTTCCAGAATCTCTTCCGCTGTCAGTTTGTTCTTATCATAAGCTGCCGGTGCAAACGTTGCGAACTCGCCGTATACGGTTCCGATCATCATCGGAATCTGATGTGCATGCTCACGGAAGCCTGCGTCGAATGGATTTCCATAGAAGTAATCGCCCTTTTTCGGGCCGCCGCCGATGTAGCCGCCACTCTGTGCAATCGCCGGAGCCACTTTTGCATATGCAGCAGCAAGCTGCGGATACGGTACAGTTTCCAGCTGAGCCACATCGTCAAAGCCGAGCGCTTTCATCATTGCCGTAATAATCTCCGTGCCGTCTTTCTCTCCTGCGCCGAGCGGATCGTCCTCCATAACACCGCTCATGACAAGGCCTTTCTGGAACAGGCCGTCTGCTGATGGAATCTGCATCAGGTCAATCACCTTCATTCCGCCGCCGGACTGGCCGAAAATGGTTACATTCTCCGGATCGCCGCCGAACAGGGCAATATTGTCATGTACCCACTGCAGGGCTGCCACCATATCGGCGTGGCCTGCGTTTGCGGAGTTTTTGTATTTTTCCCCAAACGGAGACAGATCCAGATATCCTAAAATATTCAGTCTGTGGTTGACAGAAACAAGAATCGAATCACCTTTCTTTGCGATGCTGACGCCGTCATACGCAACCTGCTCGATGGAAGATCCCGCTGCGTATCCACCGCCGTGGAACCATACGAGAACCGGTTTTTTGGCTTCCGGATCAAGTTTGTTTGTCCAGATATTTAAGGACTGGCAGTGCTCATCCTGCGGCCAGTAGCGGTGCGGAACCATAAGCTCGCCGTTCGGTGTATCTTGGTTCTGAAGCGGGCATACAAAGCCGTAGTTTGTCGCATCCTTCACGCCATCCCATTTGGACGGAACCGGCATCTGGAAACGGTCTGCGTATGCATACGGAATTCCTTTGTAAATGTAAACACCGTCATAAAAATAACCTTTTAAATCGCCGGATGTGGTATGCAGCACCGGCACGCCATCGTAATCAAATATTTTCCCCATTTTGAAATACCTCTTTTCTGTAGAATTTAGCATTTATGTTGTTTTCAGTATAAACAATATTTTCGTCCTTTTCTACTCGAATTGTCGCAAGATCTTCTTATATTGTTGCTTTTTTTCCACTCTTTCTCTGTATTCTCCCACCGCGAGTGCAATTTTTTGAAGATTTTACAGAATCTGCTCCACCTCAATCAGCGCCGTCTCGTGCGGCTCCAGGCGTTCCTGCACCGTGAGGCTGCCTTCCGGGTCGGTTTCCTGCTCCCAGACACGGTATTCCGGGTCCGCACTGTGGCACAGCATCGCGCGCTCCATCCGGTTCATCCGCTCCGGAGCTCCCATCCGCACCCACGCATCGTAGCTGCTGCCGTGCTCTTTTGTCACTTTATACAGCCGCAGGCAATATTTTCCCGGTTCCAGTCCGGTCAGTTTCACTGAAAAGGTCCGGATTTCCCCCATATTGAATACGCGGTAACGGTCCGTGCGGGAAATATTCACGGCATGGCGGTAGCGGTACAGCATATCGTAGTGAACATAGTTGTACAGGTAAATCTGGCTTTGGTTTTTCTCCGGCTCCGTGCTGATAAAATAGCCGTCCCCACGCTTCACCAGACGAGATCCCATTCTGCCGAGCAGCCGCAGCGCAGTGCAGACCGCCTTTGGAATGCCGTTCATCGTGAACAGCCCAAAACCTCCATGATACGTTTCCCGCGCCGGAAATACTTCATCCAAACGGTCATTGACCGAGAAATACGCAATTCCCTGCAGCGCCTCTTCATTTTCCAGAAGATTTTTAAACAGCCATGCCGCTTTATAACAGGTATCGTTGCACAGATCCCTCTGCCAGATGTTGCTGCTGCACTCATCCACCAGAACCGGCAGTGCACCAAGCCCAGCCTTCTGCAGCAGACCTTTTACCTTCTCCCCGCGGTTCCGCAGAAAATCCGGGTCGCGGCTCACAATCATATTGACGCTCTCGTTGTTCTGGATCAGATTCATTTTCTCCTCTTCCTCTCCATAGATCACCGTGCCAAACGAGCGGAATGCAAAAATTTCCGGCACACATTCCTTTTCCTTCATAGTTTCGATAAAGGCTTTGAGATGTTCCTCCGGTCCAAGACCAAAGGAAAGACATGTTACAAGATCCGGGCTCACACGTTTCATCTCCTCGTACGATGCTTTCCACGTCTCAAAGAACTCATCTCCTCCATCAATCGTGATCACGTCTCCGCTGATCCACGGGTTGAAAATCCAGCGCCGCATCTGGTTGATTCCATACCGTTCCCTTAGATGTTCCATCAGGTTTTTGATCAGCATGCGCCACTCAGCCAGATCTCGCGGAGAGCTGCTTAGCGCCGGACGCATCGTTCTTCCCGGGTCTGTTTTTGCCAGCAGCAACGGCATATGGCCGAATTCCAGCAACGGCTTCGCTCCCGTGGAAAGGATGAAATCGATCACCTCATCAATATAGTTCCAGCAGAACTGAATCTCGCCCCACATATTCCGCCGAAGTACGCACATATCATCATCAAGAATTCCTTTTACGCGGATCAGCTCATAGCCGAGCTCCTGCACCAGCTGTTCCAGCTCATCCTGCACCTCGCGGTTCAGCACACTTGCCGCATAGCCAGCATTGATCACGCGCTTCCAGTGGCCTGCCACTCTTGGTTTCCGTCCGTTTACTGCCGCTGTCACGGAAACGGCACTCTCATTTATCGTCTCAATCTCCTGCTCCGTGACCGCTGCATACTGCAGGAGACTCTGGAAAATATCATGGTCTCCCGCCGCCTCTTCCCGCTCTTTTCCTTTCTTTTCACGCTGTTTTACTGTATATTCCATCTGCTTCCGGTATTCGCTCGGTGTCATACCGCGGTATTTGCGGAATGCGCGGATCATCGCCGTCTCATTGACAAATCCATTGTGATAGGCAATCTCCGTCAGCGTTGCGCCGCTGTGCATTTCCTGTACGGCATGCGCCAGGCGCACCTGCGTCACGTACTCCCGAAATGATACACCGAAATACTGCGGAAAGCTCCGTGAAATATAGGCACGGCTCAGATAAAGATGATCCGCCAGATCCTCCAGCGTAATCTCTTCCCGGCAATGCTGCAGAATATAGTCTGATGCCCGCTGAATGCGTTCCCTTCCGCCCCGGCCCTGTTCCACCTTTTCCCCGGATGTAAAGTAAAAAAGCAGATCCTCCAGAAGCGCCGTCACACGGCTTTTCATATAGATCGGTTGTTCCTCATTATTCTTGTACATCTCAAGAAAGATCCGTGCCATATCCCGCCGGATCAAATCAAATTTTTCCTGCTGATCTTCCATATAAAAAAACGACTGACATTTGACTTCACATTTCAGCAGCTTAATGTGAAATGAATCAATCGTCTCCGCTGAAACGCAGAGCGACAGAGCAAGTCCGTCTTCGTCCAGATCCAGGTCACAGATCTGAAACCGGTTGATCGCAAAGATAGATCCCATCGGGAGATTGTGAACTTCCCCGTCCTCGTAGCTGACTCTTCCACTCCCACGAAGCAGAAATAAAAGTTCAAAATCCGGATTCCACAGTTCCCGTTTCTTCTCCGGCCGGAGTAGCCGAAAACGGAATCCCGGCATTTCCTGTTTTGTTCCTTTCAGCATCATGTCTTCGTCTCTGTTGTCTCTTTCCATTTCACACCTCATGATAGATTTTTTTGTTGTATTGTACCACAAAAAAGGTCCCGCAAAAAGATCTTCTCCTTTTGTGGGACCAATTTTTCGGTTTTTGTTTTAGTTTTTGCAATTATTCCTTCACCTTCAGCACCAGACACTGATACGGTTGCAGACGGATCGTTTCCTCGCCTGCCTCGCAGGTGTCATAGTTATTCAGAAGTACTTCTTCGATTGTGTCTGTAAATGGCAATGTAATGCCATCCGCAAGAGAAGTAGTAAGGATCAGAATATTATTCTTCTCATCCTTCCTGCGGTACGCCAGAACGCCGCTTACCGTCTCGTATTCCGGAATCAGCGTTCCGTAGAGGAAGGTTTCTTCCAGATCTTCACGTCGTCTTACTGCCACCATTTTGCGGTAAAACCACAGCAGGGAATCAGGATCTTTTTCCTCGGCCTCATAGTTCAGTTCCGTATAGTTTTTATTCACCGGGAACCACGGCGTACCTGTTGTGAATCCCGCCTCGGCAGATGCATCCCACTGCATCGGAGTTCTGCTGTGCTCGCGGCTCTCGCGGTTGATCTGCTCGAGCGCTTCCGCATCCGTTTTTCCTTCTGCAATCAGACGGTCGTAAATAGCAAAGGTCGGTTTGTCGACGAATCCCTGAATAGACTGTTTCGGGTTGTCGCGCATGCCAATCTCCTGTCCCTGATACAGAAATACAATACCCGGCAGGAAGAAATTGGTGACCGGAAGCATCTTTTCGCTGTAGCGGTTCTGGTCCTCCGGCATCAGGAACCGGTCGATGATGCGCGTTTTGTCATGGTTTTCGAGAAAGTTGCAGAGCATGCCGCGGCCATCCACGATTTTCTGCGCCGCAAAAAGCTGATCGCGATAATCGTCAAACAACGCCACGGTATTGCCCCATTTCGGGTTACGCACATTGTCGAGGGTGTGACAAAAATCGAAAACGGACGAGAAACTGCCGTTTTCCCCAATCACATCCTCCACATCCTCCGGTCCCATGTGATCGTACTCTCCGATCGTCAGCGCATCGGTCGGCGCAAAGGTGCGCTCCTTCATTTCACACAAGATATCGGCAAGACCGTCTACATTGTTGAAATACTCGAACGCCATATTGTACTCGTCCGGTCCATCCGGCGGAAGGTTGGTGTACTGATAATTCTTTTTCAGATGGCTGATCGCATCAAGACGGAATCCGCCAAGTCCCAGATCCATCCATTTTAAAATCATCTCATAAATTTCTTCCCGCAATTTGGGATTCTCCCAATTGAGATCCGGCTGCTCTTTTGTGAAGATGTGGAGGTAATACAGGTTATCATATCCCGGTACTTTCTCCCATGCGCTGCCGCCAAAAATCGACCGCCAGTTGTTCGGCTCTTTGCCGTCTTTTCCTTCCCGGAACACATAATACTTTCCGTACTTTCCAAACGGATCTTTGAGTGCCGCCTGAAACCACGCATGCCGGTCAGAGGAATGATTCACGACAAGATCCATCAGGATGCGGATGCCGCGCTTTTTTGCCTCCGCGATCAGCTCCTTCATGTCCTCCATCGTTCCAAACGACGGGTCGATATCCATGTAATCGGAAATATCGTATCCGTTATCTACCATCGGGGATGCAAACACCGGGCAGAGCCAGATGACATTGGCTCCCAGCTTTTCTATTTTGTCAAGATGACGGATCACGCCTTTCAGATCCCCGATTCCATCTCCGTTGGTATCCTGAAAACTCTTCGGATAAATCTGGTATCCAACCGTTTTGTGCCACCACTTTTTCTCCATTGCTTTTCTCCTGTTCATTTTGTTTTTATGATGCGGGCCGTTCTTTAGGTTTACCGCAAAACCTATAGTGTTTCCACTATATCACAAAAGAATGGATTATGCTACTTTTTCTTTTTGATTTTTCCCGATGTCCGCTTTACCGTTACGGCTCACTGTTTTTTCATCAGCGGCAAAATCACGCAGGAAGCAGCTTCTCCCCCCATATGAATGGTCTGATGGGCAATTTTATTTTCCGTTTTTTCCGACCACAGTCCTTTCTGATTGCTGTGAACATGATACTGCGGGAAGTCGGAGGAGGAAACATCTACACGAATGCGGGAACCCTTTGGAATCGTGTATACAATATTCCACATAGTAATCTGCACCTCTGCCACGCTGCCCGGTTCATAGGCCCCAGCCTCCGTTTTTCCCTGCTCCAATGTTGCAATCGAGGAACGAATGTTGTACGCTTTTCCTTCCGGCGTTACCTCCATGATTTTAGCGGTGAATGCCGTATCCTCGCAATCACTTTCCACGAACAGACGGACGGAAGCTTTTCCGTTCAGCGTGAAAGTTTCTTCCAGCGGTTCTGATACAAAACTCAGGACATCCTCACGATAGTCCGGTTCCGGCTGGAGATGACTGCCGATCTGCGGCATCGTATGCAGAAGGGCTTCTCCTCCGATGCTCTCGACGGGAGTGGCCGGGTCAAACGTGTAGTTTCTCGTTTTTTCCTGTTCCGGCGTGTCTGTCCGCAGTGTTTTCTCATCCAGATACAGCGTCATGCTTCCCGCAGTTCCTTTTTCTCCCAGTCCGTCGGACACGATGTCAATCCACCGGTCTGCGCCGATCTCATAGGCACGGATCCGCTGTGTTGGGATTTCTTTTTGTTTCAGCGTCAGCTCAAACCATTCCAGCATCTTTGGAATTTCTTCATTCTGCGGGTGCAGCACCTCTTTATCTTCAAGACAAATCTGGAAAAAGTGGTTCCATGCACCGATTTCCAGCCAGCTGTGCTGTTTCGTCTCCTCGTTCAGCCGCTCCCACGTTTTCATACTGCTGCCGTGGTGATGATCGTACCAGCCGCTTAAAAGATAAATCGGAACCTTCGTTTTTGATGGAATTTCCCGCAACTGTTTCCACCAGCCCGTCTGCCAGAGTGCCGCATCCGGGCTCGGGCTTGTGATGTATTCGCGGTAGGACGGAACACGCTGTCCCCACAGCGCCTCGTCCACTTCAATCTGCGGCAGATAACGGCAGCTTTCACGATAGTCAGCATTCACTGGTTTTTCCGCATTTTCCATCGACCATGCGGTCAGGATATCGTGGCGGAAGCAGCCCTTCTCGTAGGCTGATACAAAACGGTCCGTTCCATAGTCCTCCAGAAACATTGCGGCAACTTTCCCCTCCGCGGCATCAGCGAACGCCCAGCCGGTCATGCTTGTGTAGGAATGGCCCCAGTAGCCTAAGATTTCGCACCATGGCTGCTCCACAAGGTAATCCATGGTGTCAATGCCATCGTTTCGCTCATTGATGTTTGGCTCCCATTTTCCTTCCGACTGCTCTCTGCCGCGGCAATACTGGTAGACATACACATAGCCTCTGCGCGCCAGTCCCTCACCGTAGGCACGGTGAATACGGTCGTTGCCCGGATAGCAGGTACGAGTCAGGATGACGGGATATTTCTTGTTTTCTCCTGATCCGCCTTCCCTTGGAAAATAATAGATTGTATGCAGCTTCACACCATCGCGCATCTCGATCTGGCTGTCTTTTCTTTCAAATGCTGCACAGCTTTCGGAAACGCCGCTTTTCGCAAACTGTTCCTCCACGCGTTTTACCACTGCCGCCATAAAATCTTCTGCCATTGCCCTAAACCTCCATTTCCAGCAGTGCCATGCCGAGTGTCTTTCCATGTTTGTCCAGCGCCAGCGATCTTGTGACACCGCCGCCGAGTGTCTTGTCGAGGACAAAGTTCAGCGCATGGATTCCGTCCAGTTCGTAGCGGGTTACTTTTCCGTGACAGATTTCGCGGAAGTATTCTGCTACGCGTGCTTCTGTTACTTTTTCTTTCAGCATTTCATAATTGTTCTCATCATATGGGATCACCGAAATATTGGAGATCTCGCCTTTATCGCCTGTTCTTGCATGTGCAATCTCTTTTAATTTCATCGCCTTATACCTCCCGGAATGTAACTTTTGCTTCTACTGCATCGCGCGGCACAAAAATTGAGCAGACCGAGACAATCTCGGACACCCGTTTCACCGCTCCGCCGCCTCCTGCGGGACCGTTGGTATAGAGAGCCTCCACCTCGTTTGCCAGCAGAACGGCATTTTTCCGGTCTTTCGTTCTGCCTGCGGCGCGGAGACGCACTTCACACGGAGTTCCACTTCCGATCTCCTTGGAAATTGCATCACGATACAGGGAATTGCATCCGATAAAATCAGTACGGTACTCTTCCAGCTCGATGCCTGTCAGTTCAATCCGCTTCTCCAGAATCTCCGCCGCCAGCTCCGCCCGTGCCATACAGTTGCTTCCGCCGTAGGAAATTTCACCCTCACCGATGAAGCAGTCCTTGTAGCCGACACTCACTTTCAAAGTTTCCGGTCTTCCATGCGTTGTCGCATGCTCGGCGCGAACCTGGTTTTCCCCGATCTGCCGGAACGTCACCTTTGAAAAGTCCGCTGTTGCATCCGGGGTCAGGTAAGCCTTGGGGTTGTGGATTTCGTAGATCATCTGCTCTTTACAGGTATCCACACTCACCAGTCCGCCACTTCCCTCGACTTTTGTCACGGTAAATGCGCCTGTCTCGTCGATCTCAATGAGCGGGAATCCAAGTTTCCACAGATCCGGCACATCCTTGTAGCCCGGATCCGCAAAATAGCCGCCTGTCACCTGTCCGGCACACTCCAGCAGATGGCCTGCCAGAACCGCCTGTCCCATCTGATCCGGGTTGTCGTCAATGTTCCATCCGAACTCATATACCAGCGGTCCGATCGTCAGTGCAGGATCGGAAACGCGACCGGTAATGACAAGATTGGCACCCTCTTCCAACGCTTTTGTGATGCCCTCCGCACCCATATAGACGTTCGCAGAAATCAGAACATCTTTTTTCTTTTTTAACAGCGTGCCATCCTCCAGCACTTTTTCATTTTCATACTTATCCAGTTCGTCTGTAATATCATCGCCGGTCACACAGGCAATCTTCAATCCACTGACACCCAGTTTTCTGGCAATTTCACACGTCCGTTCTGCAGCAGATACCGGGTTGGCAGCTCCCATATTGGTAATAACTTTTACTTTGTTTTTCGCCATCAGCGGGAGAATTTTTTCCATTCGGTAGTCGAGTAGCTGGTTGTATCCCTTCGACGGATCTTTCTCTTTGTCCTGCTGCCCGATCGCAACGGTGCGTTCCGCCAGACACTCGAAAATAATGTAGTCCAGATTTCCTTTTTCCATCAGCTCCACTGCCGGCTCAATGCGGTCTCCCGCATAGCCTGCTCCGCTTCCGATTCTGATTTTTTTCATGTTCTATGGCCTCGCTTTCTTTGATCTGAGATCATTGTAATGCGATATCCGGGCAGATACTACAAAAGGGATCGTAATTTCTAAAATTTTAGAAATCATGATCCCTCTTTTATGTGAGTTCTGTTACAGCAAAGACAGAAAATACCACAAAGCCCCAAAGCTGCAGAAATTCCGGCATTTCATTCTCCTTCTGTCTTATTCTTTGATTTTATTGTATAACGTTGCCAGCGAAATTCCGAGTTCCTTTGCCGCTTTTTGCTTCCCCTCCATATCCCGTCCGTACAGCAACAACGTATTTTGGATCTCCTGCCGTTCAAAGCGGCGCACCCGCTCTTCCAGCGTCATGTGAGCCTCTGATTCCCGTTTTTCAAACTGTACGAGACTCGTCACAATTGAGATGCTTCCGCGGATCTGATGCTCTTCCCAGATCGGATAAACACTTGCAAAGTATTCCTGCGTTCCCTCTCTCCGCACCATTCCCTCGACCGGGATGCCGCTCCAAATGACTTCCGGAGCAATGGCAGATTTGCGGTAATCCGTGATTTTATGACCTTTCGCGGTTTCAAGCGTAACGCCGATGAAATCGCTGTAGACTTGATTGAAGAACACAATCCTGCTGTGCTGATCGCAGATCAGGATTCCCTGCTGTAAAGATTCCAGAACGGAATGTACCTGCATTTTTCGTTCCTCCCGTTTTCTCTTTCTGTACTCTCGGAGTCTTTCTGTCATGAGGATATTTAGCCCTTATACTCCTCCGTAAATGTCTTGTATGAATAGATCACATTCTCAATTTTATCTCCACGGTCGCAATTACATTTTGATACCACATGGCATCACCATACCTTCCGGCAATTTTTAACTTTATTGCCACAAAGTATGGACTCAGTTCAAAAAACGCACGGCAGGAAATCCCGCCGTGCGTCCATAGATTCTGATTTACGCTTAAATTATTTAAGAGTAACTTTAGCGCCTTCAGCCTCAAGTTTAGTTTTGAGCTCTTCAGCTTCTGCTTTGGAAGCACCCTCTTTGAGGACTTTCGGAGCACCGTCAACTACTTCTTTAGCTTCTTTCAGGCCAAGTCCTGTAGCTTCACGTACAACTTTGATAACTTTAACTTTGTTCGGGCCAACCTCTGTCAGCTCTACGTCGAACTCGTCTTTCTCCTCAGCTGCTGCTGCATCGCCTGCTGCTGCTGCAACTACAACGCCTGCTGCTGCGGATACGCCGAACTCTTCCTCACATGCTTTTACAAGATCGTTTAACTCTAATACAGATAACTCTTTGATAGCGTCAATAAACTCTGCGGTTGTTAACTTTGCCATTTTATTTTCCTCCTTGGATATTTTCTGAATAATGTTCTCAGGCTGCGTATTTCACGCTGCCCGCTTGAGGCTTAGGCCTCTGCTGCGCCGCCTTTGGACTCTGCGATCTGGTTGAGGACGCGAGCCAGGTTTGCGATCGGGGACTGGATGCTTCCAAGCAGTTTGCCAAGAAGTTCTTCTCTTGACGGAACGTTTGCCAGTGCTTCCATTCCAGCTTTGTCGTAGTAGTTTCCTTCTACAACACCAGAAACCATCTCCAGCTTCGGAGCGGTTTTTGCAAATTTAGCGATGATTCTTGCCGGAGCTGTTGCATCGTCCTTGCTGATTGCGATAGCGTTTGTGCCATCCAGGTCTTTGGTAAGAGACTCGAAAGCAGTACCAGCGAATGCACGTTTCATCATTGTATTTTTGTATACTTTGTAATGAACGCCTGCTTCTCTTAACTCTTTACGCAGCTGAGTATCCTGAGCAACGGTTAATCCGCTGTAGTTTACCAGCAGCACGCACTGTGCGCCTTCTACCTGTGCGCTGATCTCTTCCAGGACCGGCTTCTTCAGATCGATTTTTGCATTGATTGCCATGATTGCACCTCCTTGTAGTATTTCGTACCTACGCTTTGGAAGTATAAAAAAAGCTCTTCGCGAAGATTGGCGAAGAGATCTCAAAATTCCATAACATGAACCTTGTGTAACTTCTCCTCGGCAGGCGTTTGAAACTTACGCCTTGCGGCACCTGCTGTCTTCGGCGTGATACAGGTGGTATGATAGCATATGTGAGGCGAGTTGTCAAGATCAAAATAGACTTTTTTCATATTTGTGCAACTTCATCAAAATATGCGTTCTATTTTTTCAAACCGTTTCTTCCTATACCATGTTATACTTATTTTGTTGTCGCCTCCCAAACTGGCAACAGGAAGGGGGTGAGCGCATGTCTATACTTATTTCTCTTATCGTTTCCGTTGTAGCAGGTGTAATCAGCTACTATATCTGCAAGTGGCTAGACGGAAAACATGGCGACAATTAGCCCAGGCGGATGCCCTTCCGTAAAAAGGGAAGAACCCCCAGCAGTTGCCGCTGCTGGGGGTTCGCTTTGTGAACACATGTCACTTATTTCTCTTATCAGCTACACATACTATATCATATGCAGAATCGAATTTCAAGATTCCTCTCCCACATTTTTATTTCACTTTCACCAGTCTCACCGCCATATACGGTCTTGACGGCATGTCGATCGTGAATTCTCCGCTGTGGCGGCCTGCCGGGGTGATGGTCATGTTCCAGGTGTCGATGACTTCCACATCGAACTCCTGGCCTTCCGGCATGTGGAACGGGCGGCGGCATGGGCGGTTGGCACCGTAATAGTACATCACGCAGTCTTTTCTCGGATGGCTTGCGCTGTTTGTGCAGCAGGTCTCATCAAAGAATGCCGGAAGCGGCTCCATATAGCCCCCGTTTTCTTTCATGATATCCAGCAGGAACTGGATCCGCGCCGGACTGCTGCCCTTCAGCTCTCCGCCGTGTGACCACCAGATCACACCGTTTTCATTTTCATACGTCTCTCCGTGCTGTCCATATCCGCCTCTGGTGTATGCCTCCCAGAACCGGCGTGTCATCTCCTCGCCGCTGATATTGCCCCAGCCGAACGGAAGATTTCCTTCATATGCAATTTCATCGAGCACGCACGGTTTTCCATACTGCGGGCGCCAGATTTCCACATTTTCTGCGGTGCGGTACAGATCGATTCTCTGCAGACTGCAGTGCGTGATCCATCCCCTGGAATGATCGTACATGGTCATACAGTTGTGAATGGAGCGCAGATGGCGGTACGGATCCTGACGGCAAACGGTTTCGGCATTGGATTCCCACTCGGATACCGGTTTCCAGCGGAACAGGTCAAATTCATTTGCCATAGCCCACCATACATTGTGGTATGCGCTGAAACGGTTGACAACGTATCTTAAATAAAAGTTCTGCTGTTCCAGATTCATGCGGGAATAGCCCCAGCGGTCGTACGGATGGAACAAAATCAGATCTGCCTGGATTCCCATGGTGCCAAGGCGTGCGATCGTGTTTTCAATATGTTCAAAATAAGAAGGATTCGGACGAGTATAATCCCATACTTCATCCGGGTTTTCAATCATGGCATCAATGCCGCCGAACATATTGCGCGGCGCTTTTTCCAGCTTTTCTGTCTCAAAATCAGACGGAGACCATGGAGAATTTTCACGAATTTCAAACGGATACTGTGCCGGCTCTTTTAAATTGTAGACATAGTGTTTCGGAAAAACACAGAAACGGATCTTGTTAAACGGAGAGGACGCAAGACTCTCATACGTTTTCTCCTGTGTCTCCTTACTCTGCAGCTCCCACACATAACAGGTCGTACCGCACGGGTAGTATTCCTTTCCGTCATCGTAAGCAAAATGATAGGTGTTTGCCACACGGACCGGACCGTGACAGCCTTCATCAGCTGCACCGACCTCCACCGTCACTTTCGCCTCATCGCCCCAGCTTGTTGCTGCGGTGATCTCATACGTTCCTTCGCCGGATGGCATAAAGCGAAGCTTGTATACGCCGTTTCCGTCATAAAAGCCCTCGGCATGCTTTTCCTCTGCCTGACCTGCCATCGTTCCTTTCACCCACTGCTCCGCAAATGGATTTCCCTCGGACGGTCCCTGGAAAACCAGCTCTGCGATTCCATATCGTTTTACATGTTCGGTATAAGACTGTAACATACGTTCCACCTTTCTGAAATAAGTATCGCTTCGTATTGTGATAATTTAATTTTACTAAATACATTTTGAATAGTCAATCTTTTTAAATTTAATTTTTAAACAATAATTCAGTTATTTTTTTATTACTTTTGCCGGTATCCGTTTCTTTTTTCCTTGTATTTATTGACGTTTTTTCACTTTTATTGTAAACTTTCCCATAGAGTCTGCCGGATCTTTTGCTGAACAGTTCCGGCCTTTTCTTCTTATCTGGCTCAAAATTCAGCATGTATCTAACATGTATCGGAGAGGAGATGTTTCTTTGAAAAAACGGTTTTCCAAAATTTCCATACACTCACTTGGTTTTCGTATTTTTGTTCTGCTTGCAGTCATGATCGTCTTTTTTTGCGCGCTTGTCGTGTACAACAACACAGCCGCTTTCGGTCTGATGCTGGAGCGGATCCATGAGAACTCGGAAAATACACTGGTTCTGTACCAGAAAAGCCTGGATGAAAACCTTTCCCGCCCCGAAACCTATCTCTATGTTTTTGCTTTGAATGATACCGATCTCCTTTCGCTCCGCGCAGCGGAACCACAGACAACCAGCTGGTATACCACATTAAACCGAATCAAAAAAAGCTTTGAAAACGCAGCACCGAACTATACCGTAGACGGCTTTTTCTGTTATCAGGAAGCCACAGATGCCCTCGTTCTCTACGACCAGACCAGCAACCCGCCACCGCTCCTCTGGAACTATATCCGCGGAATCGCCAATACAGAGGCTCCGTCCTCTGTATGGAATCTCAACGAAATCAACGGGAAATATTACCTTGTCCGTATCCTGAACCTAAACGGATATCTGCTCGGCGCGTACATTTCCACGGATACACTCCTCGGCACTCTGGTCGATACAAAAACGCAGGACAGCCTTCTGTATTTTTCCGATGGTTCTCTTCTTCTGCGCACCCCGTCAAACGATGTCCGCCTGGAGGCTCCCCGCTTGAAATGGCGACGGTATCCTTCCTACGAAATCGACGGAACCTCCTGGATGGCGGTTTCACATGAACTGAAGGAAACACCGCTGTCGCTGACCCTGCTTCTGAAGGATTCGGAATATACCAAATATCAGACAAACTTTTATATCATTGCCTTTATTGTTTCGCTCGGTCTGTTCGTAGTCTGGCTGCTTCTGTCTGCCTCCCTGTACCGCTGGGTTCTTCACCCGGTTCACATGCTGACGCATGCGCTGGAGCAGCTCCGCGGCGGAGATCTCAAGGTGCGTATCCCCGACGACGCTATGCTCGATGAATTCCGGGAAATGACGACCGCTTTCAACGATATGGTCGAGGAGATCGATGATCTGAAAATTGAGAATTACGAAAAACAGCTCTCCCGTCAGAAGCTGGAGGCGCTTTACCTGAAGCAGCAGATCACACCGCATTTTATGATCAACTGCCTGAACACCATTTATCAGCTGACTGAAAATAACCACGCGGACCTGGCACGGCAGATGCTTCAGAACCTGAGTGTGCATCTGCGCTATACGCTTTCCTCCGGTCAGACCGTTTCGCTTTTAGAAGAGCTGAAGCTTGTAAAAAACTACGTGGAGCTTTCCTCCATCCGCTATCCCGGCGCGCTGCGCCTGCTCCCTTCCTGCGAGGAATCGCTGCACAATGCAACGGTTGTGCCGCTGATGCTTCTGAACTTTGTGGAAAACACGGTCAAATATGAGGTCGTTATGGGGAAAGTTCTGGACATACATATCGACGTCACCGCCAGAGAAAAAAATCAGTGCACCCGCCTTCATATCTGTATCTGGGATACCGGACGCGGTTTTTCGGAGAATATGCTTGCCGTGCTGCAAAATCTTGATACCTATGTAAATTCCGAGCAGGAACACATCGGCATCACAAACGTTGTACTCCGCCTCCGCCAGATTTTTCCCGACGCGGCTTTTACTTTCTGCAACCGTTCCGGCGCAGGCGCTCAGATTACCATTGATTTTCCTTACGTTCCCTTTTTCCGCATCGACGGATAACCGGAACGGTAAAAAAATATATTTTGGGAGGTTATCATGAACCTGTTAATCGTAGACGATGAATATTATACCGTTGAAAGCATTTCCAACAAAATCCGCACACTGCGGCCGGACTTTTTTGAGATTTTCTGTGCCTACAATATGACGCAGGCATTGGAAATCTTTTCCGCGCATCCGATTGACCTGATGATTTGTGATATCGAGATGCCCGGCGGTTCCGGCCTCGAACTGCTGGACCAGATCCGTCAGGCACACTACGAAACGGTCTGTATTTTTCTGACCGCCTATGCAAAATTTGAATATATTTCCCGCGCCATGAAGCTTTCCAGCAGTGACTATCTGTTGAAGCCGCTGGATGACCATGCCCTTCTGGAAGCCCTTGACAAAGCCTGTGCGCAATGTGAAAAGCAGCAGAAGGACCGCGTCAACACCCTTCATGCCAATTACTGGAAGGAAAGTGAGCTCCCGCTTGCAGAGCAGTTCTTCCTCGACCTACTAAATGGCAGTATTTCCTCTGCTCCTTCCGAAGTGATGGATGAAATCCGCTATCGCCGTCTGAATGTCGAACTGATTCATCAGCCCTTCTGTCCGCTTCTGATCCAGACCGGACAGACGAACTCCTTTTCTCCGACCGACAACCGTACCCTGTATGAATTTGCCTTAAAAAATATTGCCCGGGAATATTTTTTTGAACCCGGCGAGCTGCCGCTGACGATCCGTGTGCTTGATGGTTTTTATCTTCTGCTTCTCCCGGCCTCCACACACTCTCGGGACGCCGTGATTGGCCGATGCCGTCAGGCCCTGACCGACTTTGTGACACACTTTCCGTTCTCGATCAACTTTTTCGTTGATCAGAAGGTCTGTCTCCCGGAAGACCTGCGAAAAGCTTTTCTTTCCATGAAAGCCTTCGCCGGAAAGAACGTCACCTACGAAAATCACGTTTTCGATCTTGCCGCTGAAACCGAAGCTCCTGTTCAGACGCCTTTTCAGCCGATTCCATCTGACCGCTGGTCCGATCTTCTCACATCCGGAAGAACGGAACAGCTTCAGATTGAGGTTTTCGCTTTCTTAAATCAGACGAAAAGCTCCGGCACTGCTACACGGGAATTTCTGACCGGCTTTTACTATCAGTTCCTGCAGCTGCTGTTTCGCCAGATGGATCATCCGGGCAGCGAAGACGAAGCCTTCCGCCGCCAGATTACCGTTGCTTCCCCGGAGCAGACCTTCTCCTCGTTTGGTGCTTTACGAGAATGGATTTCCAACAGTCTTCTGCTGTTCACACAAAGCCGTCAGGCAGCCGCTTCCCAGGACACGGCTGTTGCCACCGTGAAGGCATATATCGAATCGCACCTCTCCGACGAGCTGGATCGCGATACGCTTGCGGCCATGGTGTATCTGAACGCCGATTATCTGTCCCATCTCTTCAAAAAAGACACGGGAAGTTCTCTCATCAACTACATCATCGACCGCCGGATTGCTCGCTCCAAGGAGCTTCTCGCAAAGGGCGAAATGAGCATCCGCGACATTGCCATCACCTGCGGCTTCCAGAATATTTCGTACTTCTCCCGCCAGTTTAAAAAATCGACGGGCATGACACCACGGCAGTTTAGAAATTAAAAAAATCCGGCCTTCCTTTTGCATATCGGAAAGCCGGATTTTTTGGATTCACTTACTTTTTTATCAGCCCTTCACGCCGCCAAGGGTAATACCTTTTACAAAGTTTTTCTGGATGAACGGATAAATGATCATGATCGGCAGAATACCAAGTGCTGCCATCGCCATACGAACCGTTCCGGATGGGATCTGGGAGAGGCCTTCGCCTGCCTGCGCCATGTTGTTGGCGTTCTGCGTCAGCGCCTGAATATTCTGCATCAGACGGTTCAGCAGGTTCTGGATACTGTAGAGATCCGTTCTCTTTGTCAGATAGATATAACCATTGTTCCAGTCATTCCAGTAAGCGATACCGGAGAACATGGCAACGGTGGTAATAATCGGTTTGGACAGCGGAATGGCGATCTTCCACATAGTCTGGAATTCGTTTGCACCGTCAATATAGGCAGCCTCAAGAATTTCATCCGGCACACCGGTGACAAAGTAGCTCTTCATCAGGAGAACGTTGAATGCGCTCATCATCAGAGACGGAACCAGCAGCCCGAAGAACGTATCTTTCACATGGAATACGGTCGTGTAATTGATATAAGTCGGTACAAGGCCTCCGTTGAACAGCATGGTAAAGAACACCAGAAAGGTCAGGACATTGCGTCCCGGCAGACCTTTTTTCGAAAGACCATAGGCCAGACAGGTTGTCAGGGCAAGGCTGCAGACAACGCCGGTTGCGGTCAGGATAAAGGACATTCCGTAGGCTTTGATTACCATGGAACTGCTGGATGTGAATACCCACTCATAAGCATAGGTACTCCACTTTTCCGGCAGAAAAGAGTATCCATTCTGTAACAGAGTTGCATTGTCAGTCAATGAGGAAATGAACATCAACAGAATCGGAATGATCGCGAGCAGTGTCAGGATTGTCATGATCAGATGGCCGAAAAAGCTATAAATTTTATCTTCTCTTGTTTTCATACCGTTCCTCCTAGATCAGCGCGCTGTCGCGGTCAATTTTACGTACCAGCAGGTTGGCGCCAAGCACCAGAATAAATCCTACGATCGACTGGTAAACACCGGCTGCGGCAGACATCGAAACATTGCCCATCTGAAGCAGTCCGCGATATACGTAGGTATCAATTGTGTTTGTTGTGGAATACAGAGCTCCCTGGTTCATCGGCACCTGGTAAAAGAGACCGAAGTCAGAGTAGAAAATTCTTCCGATTGCCATCATGGTCAGCATGATAATGGTCGGACGCAGAAGCGGCAGGGTAATATATTTGATCTGCTGCCATCTCGTTGCACCATCGATCTTGGCTGACTCATAGAAGGATTTATCAAATCCCATCAGTGTTGCCAGATACACAATACAGTTGTAGCCAACCGACTTCCATGCACTGACAAAAACCAGGATAAACGGCCAGTATTTCGGTTCCGAATACCAGGAAACCGGATCTTTTCCCAGCGCCTTTAAAATCGTGTTGTTAATGAATCCGTTTTCTACACTGAAGAATGCAAAAACAAGATATCCGATGATAACGGTGGAGAGGAGGTTCGGAAGAAGGATGGCGCTCTGGTAAACTTTTTTCCGTTTTCCTTCCAGCTCACTTAAGATAATAGCTACTGCGATTGCCAGTGTTGTGTTGATTACGATAAATGCCACATTGTAGAGAATGGTATTTCGTGTAATAACAAAGGCATCGCTTGTCGTAAACAGATATTCAAAGTTTTTCAGTCCTACCCATGGACTTCCGTAGATGCCTTTTCCGGCATTGTACTGTTTGAATGCAATCACAAGACCCGGCAGAGGCATGTAATTGTTGATAAACAGATAAATGAGACCCGGCAGCATCAGAATATAGATCGGCAGAAAACGTACAAATGTTTTTCGTCTTTTCTGGCTCTTCTGACTTTTCACTCTTGCCATGTTTTTCCTTCTCCTTTTTTCTTATCCGCAGCCGGTCCCAAAGCGTTCCGGTTTTGACAGATTTTTCTCTTCTTACAACCTGCGCCGTCCTGTTTTTGGGACGGCGCAGTCATTTTTTGATCTAAATTCTTAAACTTTATTTGTTTGCTTCCTGCCACGCTGCAAGCTGTGCCTTTTTCTCGTCGATAATCTTCTGGAGGCCTGCAGTCATCATCTTATCATTCATTTCGGCAATTCCGGTCTCCGGGTCTACAAAGCCGTACTCTACGCTGGTCTGATACTCGTTGTATACGTTCTGTACTGCTGTGAGCTCGTTTGCCACATTTGTGCTGTCAAAGGAGAAACCGCTTGCTTTGGAAACCTTTGCATTGGTGTTAAACTCTTTCATCTCTGTCCACAGATCCGGATCATTTCCTTCCCATACATGGGTCAGGAACTGGTTCGGCATCATCCATCCCATGGAATGATTCCATCCGGAGTTGGATGCATCTACACCGTCTGCATAAGTAGCAAGTCCGTCATCGCCAATTTTATAATGTGTTCCCTCGATGCCCCATGCCAGAAGGTTTGCGATATCGGCATTTGTGTAGCACTCATTCAGGAATTTCATGGCTGCTTCTTTATGCTGTGCAGAGATCGGAATGGTCCAAGGCATACTAGCCACAGATGTGGAACTGATATAGTCATCCAGTGTCTGGAAGATGGTCATATCGCGACCGGTCAGTGTAGTCTCCTGCGCTTTGATGCCAGGCTTTCCGCCTGTGGTATAGCTCATCAGAGTTCCGGCTTTTACAAGCTCTCCGACTGCTGTTGTATCGGTCGATGCATCGGCACTGATATAGCCTTTCTGATTGTAGTCATACAGTCTTGCACAATAATCCTTGTAGAAATCGCTCTCAAAGAGATTTACAACATCAAGGTTCTGGCCATAGTCAAGCAGAACACCGAACACATTTCCTCCAAGGGAGTCTACGTTAGAGAACTGCGACATAGAACCTGTTGTCGGACGATAAACCTCTTTGTCCGGATATTTCTCATGCAGCTGTGCATAAATATCGTTTAATTCATCCAGACCGATTTTTACGATCTCATCGTCTGTGTTTGCTTCGTAGCCAATACCATCGAGATACTCGGTTGCGATCGCTGCGCATCCACGTCCCTGTGCAATGTCCCGGTTGCTTGGAAGGCCATAGAGAACTCCGTTCACACGGCAGGCATCAATGTTATCCTGTCCAACTGCTTCTGCGATGTCCGGTCCATACGTTGCAAGAAGATCGTTCTCTTCCAGATCGGAAAGATATCCCTGCTGAATTCCGGTTGCATATGGGAAACCTACACATGCAAGTACATCAATTTCCTCATTTGCGGAAAGCGCCAGTGTCGTATTCTGATTAAAGGATCCGAAATCGGTAATAGAAAGCTCAATTTCAACGCCAATCTTATCTCTTGTGATATCATTGATGGCTTCCTGTACTTTCTCCGTGTCTGCCGGAGCACCCGTCCAGGTCGGGAAGCTTACGATGATTTTTTCCACTTCTCCGCTTCCGTTCTCTGCTGTACTGGATGCGGTACTCTTATCCTTAGAATCTGTCTTTCCGGAATCTGAACTTCCGCCGCTGCTTCCGCATGCAGCCATGGAGCATGCCATAATGGATGCCATGAAAATCGCTGCTACTTTCTTTTTCATTCTTTCGTCCTCGCTTTTTATCTTTTTGTCTTGCTGCTTTATTTCGTTTCTGAGTTTCGGCCGTGACTCATTTGATGATCTTATTATATCTGCTTTCTTACCTCCAAAAAAGAACAATCCTGCGATGAATTTGCACTTTTCTGCGGTTTCTTTCCGCATTTTGTATAGTTTATGATCACTTTTCAGTCTTTTCTATGCATTCTGCTATCAGCACCCAATCTCCCGCCGCCGGTTTCTTTGGCATAATGCACGACTTTCCACGCACTTCCACCTGGATTTCTGCTTTTTCTGTCTGTCCCGTTCTCGGATCAAACCAGGAAATTGCATAGATTCCGTCGCAAAGGCCCGCGAGCGGTGTACTCATGCCATCCATCTCTCCGTAATAAATCAGTGCTCTCGTTTTATCCCGGCTGATCGTGGCAGCCGCAAGCTTATTGGCAAACGGGCTGATACTCTCTTCCATTTCTGCCGGTTCATATGGCACCATCTCCTCAAAATGATGTTCTTCATAGAAACGTTTCAGATATCCCATCTGTGCGCCTCCGGGGCCGTCAATGGCTTTCGCCCAGGTGATGCCAAATTTGTTGAATGCATTAAAATCCGGGTTGATGTCACTTACCTCCCAGATATTATCCCAGATTCCCTGCGCACCGTACGTATAGCCGCAGCCGCCGGTCTGGACTGCCATATATGCCACGCGGCGCAGCATTGCATCGGTGCAGAGCCGGGTTCCGTTTTCTTCCAGTGTGGAACAGTATTCATACAGGGACTCGCCTTCGATGAATGGTTTTGTTCCGTGTTCCTTCCGATAGGCACGGTACCAGGACGGATTGATCGGGAAATCGCCGTGTCCGGCCTGATTCAGCACAAAATCAAACCACGATTCGTCATAATAGTAATCTGCAAACGGACGCTCATTCGTATAATGTGCGGTCTGCAGTGTTCCATATCCGTCCATTTTTTCCACATACTTTGCGACCTCGCGCCAGCCTTTGATGGCTGTTTCCCGCGGCTTTCCCGGGAAGTAGCCTGCCACTTCGCCTGACAGCGTCCACACAACCGGAAGGGCACCATAGCGGGCAATGATATAGCGTGCCAGATGTTTCTGGTGCTCCACGCCCTGCTCGATCGAGCCGGACCAGGCAAAACCGAGCGCGTTGATAAAGCCGAGGTCAGCGAGATACTGCATGCGGCGGTCGAGTTCGTTCTGGTAAAATGCCACATCTGGCACATCATCTGTGGCATCCGTTTTCCAGTAACGGCTCTTGTGCTCCTTCCAGCTGTCGCTTCGAAGGTTCGTCTGATAAACGTTATAACCCTGTTCCTTCCTGCGGTCCGCCATGCCGCGGAACATGCTCGTCATCTGTGGATGGTTCGACTCGTCCCACCGCTCACCAAAGGCAAATTCCCAGTGCGTATCGCCGAGCCAGAAAAACGGTGTTCCGTCTGCATACGTCAGATATCTTCCTGATGGATGCACTTTCAGAAATCCGTGCTGATAGATAGCAAGATTTCCTTCGTATGGAATACATTCGATCGTTCCCTGCACTCCGGAAAGTCCCGTCTCCTCCGGTGCTTCCAACCTATAACTCCACATTCCGGTTTCGGTCGGCGCAAAGGCAATCCGATAGGTATTTCCGCCGTCCCAGTATGCTTCTCTTCTGATCCTTCTTCCCGACGGTCCCGTAAAAACACTCCAGATGGAAACATCGAGGAATGGATTGTTGTATGTTTTCTTGCTCTCAAATGATAAAATAATTTGTCGCCACTGTTCTGCTTTCATCCCCATTTTATTTTCTCCTTTATCTGCGCAGAGCGCGCCCGGTTTTTTTCGGGCACGCTCCTCGAATCTGATTTTACTGTAACTGTTTATTGTTTTTTATTCCAGTCCGCGTTTCTTTGCAAGCTGCACGGCAATCTCAACCAGCTCCGCCGCATCCTCGCGGCAGACAAAGCCTTTCGTTACCTGCTCTTTCGTGTTTTTCTCCGCCATTTCCCGGTAATGTGCCAATGTTCCGTACAGCTCTTTTATCATTTCTTTCGAAAACGCCTGCTGATAACCGAACAATCCTTCCTTTTCCGATTCCGGATCCAGGAAATTCTGGCCTTTTTCAATGTCGCTGGTATTGCTGTATCTTCCGGTTGGATAGTCAAGGAGGCAGGTACGCAGTCCACCGATCGTATTTCCGAACGCATCCTTTTTGTTTTCTCCGTCGCTGTCAATCGCAATCCGGTCACAGTGCGCCGGAGCTGCGCCTGTCCGTACCCAGGTAAAGAGATTCCGAAATGCTGCCGCAAAAAGAATCTGGGACGGATAGTCGTTTCCTTCCTCATTTTTTCCCATATAGAATGGCAGATGGTTGATCCGCACCAGATCCGGATCGTTCTGATAGTAGTCCACATAGCTATAGGAAGTGTCATGGCTTGCACCCGTCACATCATACTGGCGGAACAGGAACTCCGGATCATCGCTGTCCTGCTGGGCAATGCGCCATGCTTCCATTCTTCCGTTTTCACTCTCCGTCTGCACAGCGATAAACGGCTCGCGCGCCTTTTCCACACGTGTCAGACTGTAATGGTACGGAGCCATGGTTTCATACTGGTTGACCGGAATACCAAGGGAATGGACTCCTCCTCCGGAAAGGTAGCCATCAAATACACACGCACCGCGTGCCACCTCCGGACGATACGCAAAGCTGTTCAGATAGCGGAACAGATACGAACCCGACTGTGACCAGCCCGTCAAATAGACGTATTCTCTCTTATATTCCCGAATCGGATTCTGCTCCTCATCGCCGCGCAGCAGCCACGCCAGGTCTGTCAGCATGTCCCAGAAAAGACCCGTTTCGTAATCATGATTCAGATCGCCGAGTCCGCCTGTGACCTGCAGTCGCTCCGAGAACGGCACATCCGGCGTCGGGTTGGCCCAGGAAAGACGGCCGTAACGCTTTTCATCAAACTCTACCATTTTAGCGATCGTATTCGGTTTGCTTGTGATTCCCACATAGATATCTCCGTCCCGCACAAATTTCTTCCAGCCGAGAATCCACATGCGGTCAATCTCCATAAAACTCGTTGGATTGATGATCTCCACTACAACGTTTCCGCTGCATTTTGCAGTGTCCTGCGGTGCGCGGACAATGATGCGGTTTGTATACGGCGCATCCGCAGTGCGCACACGGACGCCGCCGCGCTCGTCGGCTGTCTCGTAGACATTTGCCGTTCCATACATATAATATTCCTTCTCCACATAGCCGCGCTCCGACAGCTTCAGGTAACGCTCCGCACTGGCAAACGGATAGCTTTCTTTCGTTACCGAAATCTCCTCTAGTCTTGTAATCATCTCGTAAAACCTCCCTTTTTCCTTGTATGATTTTATTATTCCATACGGCTCCAATACGAAAAACAACGATTCTGCTGTTTTTTGACACTTTTCTGCGGTTTCTGTTTCGGTCAGACTTTTTCCGTTCCGGAAACAAAAACACAGAAAAAGCATCTCCGTGCAAATTTATCTCTGATTTGTACTTTTTCTTTCGGAATGTCTGTAGTAGACTGGTATTGTAGGGCAGAAAAAATCTATCATTCCCAATACCGTCTTTTCTGCCCATGCAAACAACTGTACTCTCAAGCTTTTTCTGTACCTGATTTTGTGAGATGATTTTTGTCAGTCGCAAAAGCAAGTGCAGAAAGACTCTGAGCGTACATTCCGTACCAAAGGAGGGTTTTTACAAATGAACGGAACTTATTATACCATTACCGAAGTTTTTGATTTCGGTCCGCATATTTCGAAAATAATTCTGGATTATGGCAAAAGCATGAAGGGTGCGGCCCCATCTCCGGAGCAGTTTACGGTACACGTTACCCGTACATCCACCGAGGGTGAGAACTTTGTCTGGCCGAATTTCATGGGTGACAAACCGGATGATTCCATGGACGGCACACGCCGCGTTTCGAACGTTTACGTTTCTGACAAAACCGGTGCACCGTGCGAGGACGGTACCTGTCTGACGCTGGAGCTGCCGTGTTTCATCATGGAAGGAATCGGCTCCATCATCAAATTCAACGGTAATTTTAATGTATTTGTCAATGTTGCTTACGATGTAACACAAGTCTCTGAAATTGCAACAGACGATGATGCCATTTCTCCGCAGACGTTCGACGTAGACGGCGGAAACCGCGTCATCTACGGTGAATGGCTCAAAGAAGACCGCTACGAGGATCCGCAGATTCCGCTCTCTTACGTTTACTACGAGCCGGAAATGGATGCGGATGAGAAAATCCCGCTGATCATCTGGCTGCACGGCGCAGGTGAGGGCGGACAGGAACCGCCGATTGCAGCAATCGGAAATAAAGTTGTAAACCTGATTTCCCCAAAGGTTCAGAAAATTTTCGGCGGCAAGACCTATCTGCTCGCTCCACAGGCTCCAACCATGTGGATGGATGACGGAACCGGCGAATATACCAAAGACGGTTCTTCCAAATATACCGAAGTTCTCGATGCCCTGATCGGTGCTTTCGTGGATGCCCATCCGCAGATTGACCGCTCCCGCATCTACATCGGCGGCTGCTCCAACGGTGGCTTTATGACCATGAAACAGATCATTTTCAACCCGTCCCGCTACGCTGCCGCATATCCGGTCTGCGAGGCTCTGGCGGATGCATTTATCTCCGATGAAGATATTCTGAAGCTCAAAGATCTGCCGATCTGGTTTACACACGCAAAAACCGACCCCGTTGTCGTTCCGGATGATTTTGTCGTTCCAACCTATGAGCGTCTGGCAAAGGTCAACCCGAATGCTCACTTCACCTACTGGGACAAGGTACTCGATCACACCGGAACACAGAAAAATGCAGACGGCACCCCATTCGAATACATCGGCCACTGGTCCTGGATTCCGATGCTGAACGATGAGTGTGTCCTCGATTATGACGGCAAACCGGTTATGACGGACGGAAAAGAGACTCCGATTCTGGAGTGGATGGCTGCACAGAAAAAAGCATAACACAGCACTTGCCGGATTCTCCGCCTACGGCGGATTGTTGCAGTGAAAAAAAACAGATGGTATGAAATCGGACTTCAAAGCTGATTTCATACCATCTGTTTTTGTCTGTTCTTGTCTTTTTTTCTCTGTTCCGTTTGATATCATCAACCGTGCAAGTCGGCTGATCTTTTCGAAAAGCTCTTGCCCCTACTGTTCTTTTCTTTTCAGCTCTTCATAAAATTTCTGCAGCACATAAAATGCCGGTTTGCGGTACTTTTTGTCCTCAGAGAGCAGCCCCTTCCGGTTATAATATTTCTGGATCAGGCTTGTTCTGCGCGGGCAGCGGAAGTCGTAGAGAATCCAGGGGGTCATGCCCTTGATGTAGTCAATGTTCCGCAGCGTTGCAATCTGTTTTTCGTACACATCCGCCTGGCACTCCTCGGTTCCTTTGTCCGAGATGGTTCCATGGTGATGCGGCAGCGCGTCTGCGCCGAACTCCGTTACGATAACCGGCTTGTCCGGCTGGCTGTTTTCCATCAGTGCCGGCAGCATCGCAAAATCCGGGGTGTACCAGCCGCAGTACTCGTTGATGCCGATGATGTCAAGGTATTCCATCAGACGGTCCTCAATCTTATTTTTCGTAGCATTAACCAGGCAGGCCGCAGACACCATTCGCGTCTCATCCTCCCGATGCGCGCATTCTGCCAGTACGCTCATGAATTTCAGCCGTTCATCCGTATCGGCATTCTCATTTCCGACAGACCAGATGATCACGCTCGCGCGGTTCCAGTCACGGTTGATGAGTTCGCGGAGCTGATTCTGGGCATCCTCATATGTTTTTTCACGTTCAAAACGAATTGCCCAGTAAACCGGAATTTCCTCCCACAAAAGAAGCCCAAGCTCGTCGGCGAGTTTTGCCATTTCTTCGTTATGCGGGTAATGTGCAAGGCGCATGAAGTTGCATCCCAGTTCTTTCGCAATGCGGATATTTTCGATCCGTTCCTCTCTTGTCAGGCCTTTTCCGTTTTCCACGCTGTCTTCGTGGCAACTGATACCACGCAGGAAAACGGGCTCTCCGTTCAGCAGAATGTCTCTGCCGTTCACGCGAATTTCACGAAAGCCGACCCGATCGCTGACGGTATCGGTTCCACAGGTTACTTTTACATCATACAGCTTCGGTTTTTCCGGTGTCCAAAGCTCCGGTTTTGCATCAAAAACAACTTCTCCGGCTCCGTTTTCCAGCTGGATTTTCCGGCTCACGCCAAGCTCCTCGATGACAAGCTCTGCCTTGGCTGTGATTTTTTCCGACAGTGTCACTTTCGCCATAACATGTCCAAATGTTCCGTCCGGCACAAGCGCAATTTTAAAAGTTTTGATATGGCATTTCGGAACACGGATCAGTGCGATATCGCGGTATACGCCGCAGTAGTTGAACCAGTCGGTATTCTCGGTCGGCACCTGCTCCGGCCGTCTCGTTCCGTCAACAGCAAGCACGATGCGGTTCTCCGCTTTCAGGTATTCTGTGATATTCCAGAACGCCGGTGTCGATCCGCCGCGATGCATACCGACGTATTTTCCGTTTAAGAAAACGCGGCACAGATAATTGGCTGCGCCCACCTTCAGAAAAACTGTTTCCTCTCTTTCTGCGATATAGGAAATTTTTCTCGTAAAGATCATGCTTCCCTCATACAGGAGATACATCGGATCGATGGTATTCCAGCTGCACGGAAGCTGCATCACCGGCCACTCGTCAAAGGAATAGTCGATTGGCACAGTGAAGCCTTTTTCGTCGCGGTATCTCTCTTTGTACCATTTCTGGCGCAGACAGGTATCGTACTGATCGACTGCATAATGCCAGCCGCCGTTCAGCAGCTCCTCTCTTCTTCCCCCTTCAAATATCATCGTGTCCACTGTGGCAAATCCCGTTTCGTACTGTTCGGTATAATCCTCGAGATGGATATCCGACATATACTTTTTCTCTTTTTTTGCTTCCATAAACTTTTCCCTCACTTCTCCAAACGATCCGAAACACGCTCTGCGAGTTTCTCAGGGTATCGCGGCAGTCGCCGGGTCTCGTGCAGACACGGACTTTGGCGCGGCACCACCCATTCCTTGTTTTTATTATAACGCTTTCACAGGAAAAATCTATGGTCAAAACTGTTGAGGATATTGCAAAAATTGCGGTACCGCTTATTTTTCTTCGTTTTCGTTCTTTCCTTCCGCCGCCATCTGCCGCTTCCTCCGTGTCACAAGGCCACCGATCCGTCCCGTTTCTTTTGCCGTGAGTGATCGCCAGCCGTCATTCAGCACGCGTTCTAAAAGCCCCAGCTCACCTGCGATTTCGTATTTCATTTTCTCCTTCTCCGTCATATGTTCCAGATCAATTTTCTTCTGCCTTGCCATTTTTTCTACACTCCTTTTCTCTGCATTTTTGCTTTATCCAGAGTGTAGACACTTTTTTCCGGCCTTATACCTCCTGTTGTCAAACGGCTATGAGCAATCCGCTTCGCTGCTTGCTCATAGCCGAAGAGCTGCTTCGCAGCTTATCTTTTCATCCCTGCTTTCGAAATCCCCCCCGAAGGCAGGAATCTTTTATCTGCCGCCACAAAAAAAACCTCGCTTTTTGAAATACGGTCCGGTTTCCCATTCCGTTTTTTCAAAAAGCGAGGTCCTTTTCTTTATTTCTATTCTATGTTCCTATCTCCTCACTCCGGCGTCTCTCCGAGCCCGCTTTTAATTGCGGCAATGGCCGCCCGAAGTGCTTCCTCTTCATCCTCTCCGCTGCTGCAGATCTCAATAGTGTCTCCCTGCCTGATTCCTGCAGCTACGATACTCAAAATACTCTTTAAATTAACCGTTCCCTGCATCCCGTTGTTTTCATAGGTAAACGACATGGAAGATTTGTACCGGCTTACACTGTTTGACAAATTTACCGCGTTTAAAAGATGCAGACCTGACGGATTGACAATCGTTACTTTTTCACTTACCATCTTACGTTCCACCTGTCTTTCCTTTGTAATCCGCTCATTTTTCTTTGAAAAATGGCTACTTACTCATTTTTTGCCGTGTCCCGAGTTCAAAAATCCTCCTGCATCGGTTTTTTGACCTTTTGACACTGATATTTTCATGATAGCACAGTTTTGTTAATACAGTTTGAACATTCTGTTAGATACTCCTCAATTCTTTCCTCTTACTCAGCTGACTGAAGAACAGGTAATAAATAAAGTACGCAATCGTTGTGATCACCCACGACAGCGGATAGCAGAAGGCCGCTCCTTTTAAGGAGTGGAAATGCGGCAAAACCGCCGTCATCCACACGATACGTACTCCGCAGATTCCTATTCCGGTGATAAACATCGGAATCCATGCATCTCCGACACCACGGAGTGCACCGGAAAGGATTTCGATGGAAATATAGGTGAAGAAGGTCGGCACCAGGAAATGGATCAGTCCGTGACAGATTTCACGCACCGCCGTATCTGTGGTAAACAGAGAAATCAGTGTATCACCGATAAACCACATAAACACAACCATCAGACCCGTCATCAGGAATGCCATGATCATGCTGGTGCGCACACCGCGGTGTACACGATCCATCTTTTTCGCACCGTAGTTCTGACCGACAAATGTTGTCGCCGCAATACCGAGCGCATTGATCATCATCCAGAAAAGACCGTCCACCTTTCCGTAAGCCGCCCACGCAGCCACATTGTTGGTTCCCAGCGAGTTGACAGCAGACTGAATAATCACGTTCGATACCGAGTACAGAATTGACTGTACGCCTGCCGGAAAACCAATGCGGATAATCCGTTTGAGCATAATCCAGTCAATGCTGATTTTCCGCAGATGAAGCCGGTAAATGTCTCTGGTCCGCATCAGAGAGCCCATAACAAGAACCGCACTGATGATCTGAGACAGAATGGTCGCAAGCGCCGCGCCCATAACACCCATCTGCAAACCGACAACAAATAAAAAGTCAAGCGCGATATTGGTCATACAGCAGATGATCAGATACAGCAGCGGACGTTTCGAATCGCCGACCGCACGCAGAATACCGGAACCCATGTTGTAAATCAGGTTTCCGATGGTTCCAAGAAAATAAACACGCATATAAATCAGCGCATGATTTACAACATCATCCGGCGTGTTCATCAGATCGAGCATCCATCTCGAACAGCCAATGCCGACTACTGTCAGCACAATACCTCCGAGAATGGAAAAGGCAATGGAAGTGTGCACTGCCCACTGCACCTTGTCCTCTTTATTGGCTCCGTAATGCTGTGAAATAACAACCGTCGCACCACTCGAAAGGCCGACAAAAAATCCGACCAGCAGATTGATCAGCGTACCTGTCGTTCCGCCGACCGCCGCAAGTGCCTGTTTTCCGAGAAAGTGTCCGACAATCATGGCATCTGCCGTGTTGTAAAGCTGTTGGAAAAACGTTCCGAACAGAATCGGCAGGAAAAAGATCAGAATCTGCTGCCAGATAACACCCTCTGTAATCTGATTTACCTTTACTACTTCTTTCTTCTCTTTGTTCATACCTAAATACCTTCTAAAACTGCCGCCGGATCTCATGGCTGATTCCGACGGCAGTCCCCCTTTAAAATTTTCTTCTGCTCCTCTGCAGATACTCTTCTTCTGTTTTATATTTTCAGCTGCTTCATCCCTCTTGGCAAGCGGATATTTGCAATCCGCTTCGCTACTTGCTTGATTCGGTTAAGTAATCTTTCAAAAAATCAAACAGCGTCTGCATTTCTTCCCGCGTACCAATCGTAATACGCAGATAATTGTCAATGCGGGGTTTCTCAAAATACCGCACATAAATATGGCGTTCCCGGAGTGCCTGAAAAATCTTCCCGGCCGGTACGCTTTTGTGCGTTGCGAAAATAAAGTTCGATTTCGAATCTTCGAAAGAAAATCCCAGCTTTTTCAGCTCCTCCTTCGACCACTCTCTCGTTTCCATCACTTTTTTCACCGTCTTGCGGAAATATTCCACATCGCGGATCGCTGCGGCTCCGGCTGCGATCGTGGTCTGATTCATGGTATACGAATTGAAGGAATATTTCACATCATTCAGATACGAAATCATCTTCTCATTTCCGATTGCATAGCCGATGCGCATGCCGGCAAGCGAACGGGATTTTGATGTTGTCTGCACAACCAGCAGATTTTCATATTTTTCCAGCAGCGGCTGCGCAGTGGCTGCCCCGAAATCCACATATGCCTCATCCACAATTACAACCACATCCGGGTTGTGCTGCAATATCGATTCGATCGCAGAAAGTGAAAGCTCCACACCCGTCGGTGCATTCGGGTTCGGGAACACGATTCCGCCATTTGGATGATTCTCTGCAAAATACTGCTCCGGCACAATGCAGAAATTTTCATCGAGCGGGATCTGCTCGTACGGAATGCGGAATTCCTCCGCCCAGACATCGTAGAAGGAATACGTAATGTCCGGGAAAAGAATCGGTTTATCAGAGTTAAAATACGTCATAAAAGCCATTGCCAGAACGTCATCCGAACCGACGCCGACAAAAATCTGTTTCGGACTTACATGGTAGACATCCGCGATCGCCTGCACCAGTTCTGCCGCGGTCGGATCCGGATAGAGACGGAGAGTATCCTCTTCTGCTACCCGTTTGATCGCCTCTGCGGCTTTTGGTGACGGCGGATACGGATTCTCATTCGTATTCAGCTTAATCATGTCAGCCTCATGCGGCTGTTCACCCGGTACATACGGCACAACTTTTCTTACATTCTTTTCCCAGTTACTCATAAGTTCCTTCCTTTCTGCCTGTGATCAGGAAATGCACCCTGACTTTATTCCGTCTTTCTGTTTTTTTGGAAACCCTGTGAATCGTAACCATTTTTTCTTTTCCTTCTGCCCCGGCAGTTCCCCGCCAATGCGAAGTCCCTTTTCTTCCCGGTGAACCGCTTTATCCTCTCTTCTTCCAAGTAGACGGATAGAAAAGGATCAGCATCGGAAACAGTTCCAGACGGCCTGCCAGCATATCGAAAATCAGAATCAGCTTGGAAACCGGACTGTATCCGAAAAAGTTACTGGTCGGTCCTACCTGGTCAAGACCAGGTCCGATGTTGTTCAGCGTTGCGGCAACTGCCGTGAAGTTTGTCTCGAAGGAAAATCCATCAATACTGATGATCAGCATGGAAAAGCTGTAGATCACCAGATAAACAATCAAAAATACGTTGATCGCCCGCAGAACCTCATGCTCTACCGGGTGATCGTCGAAACGGATGCGTTTGATACTGCGCGGATGTACGATCGAACCAAGCTCTTTTTTCACGGTTTTTAAGAGGATCAGGATTCGCGAAACCTTGATTCCGCCTCCCGTTGAACCGGCACAGGCTCCGATGAACATCAGCATCACCAGAATACATTTTGACAGCTCCGGCCAGAGGTCAAAGTCCGTCGTGGAATAACCCGTTGTCGTGATAATCGATCCGACCTGGAAAAAGGCAGTCCGCACCGCTTCACCGATGGAATGGTACATCGGATAGGTATTCCAGGAAATCACGCCTCCTGCCAGAAGGATAATCAGGAAATACGCTCTTACCTCCTGGGACGAAATGGCGGCCTTTCCCTTTTTGCAAAGCATCAGATAATAAAAGTTAAAATTCACACCGAACGCAATCATGGCGATTGTCAGAATCCACTGCTGCAGTGGTGTGTACACTGCACAACCGCTGTTCAACACGGCAAAACCTCCTGTTCCGGCAGCTCCCATGGCGAGTGTGACAGAATCAAATGTCTTCATGCCGGAAAGCAGCAGGGCAGCAATGGTAAAAAGTGTCATGCCAAGATAAATCTGATACAGAATTTTAGCAGTTCCGCGCACTCTCGGAACAAATTTGGAAACGGTCGGTCCCGGGCTCTCTGCCTTCATCAGGTTCATGACGGAACCGCCCTTCATCGGAAGCAATGCAAGAATGAACACAAGAACGCCCATACCGCCAATCCAGTGGGAAAAGCTTCTCCAGAACAGGCTGGCGTGTGAAAGGGCTTCCACATCACTCAAAATGCTGGCTCCTGTCGTTGTAAAACCGGAAACGATCTCAAACAGCGCATTGATATAAAACGGAATTTCCCCCGTAATTACAAACGGCACCGCTCCGAAAACACCAAGGACAACCCAGCTTAACGAAACGCAGACAAATCCGTCGCGGGAATAGATTTCCATATTGGACGGTTTTCTGAAGCAGAGGATCAGACCGGCCGCAATGCAGAGCAGTCCCCAGATAAGATACGCAAAGCCTGTCTTTTCCTGATACATGGCTCCGACCAGCGCCGGAAACAGCATCAGCATACCTTCCACTTTCAGCACCCAGCTGATGACAAAACGAATCATTTTATAGTTCATAATCCGCTTCCCCCGTTACTCTGCCAGAATCTCATGGATATCCTGAAGACCGGTTTCCGTTGTTACGATAATGACGGAATCTCCTGCCTCAAAGGAATCCTGTCCACCCGGAATGATGACCTTTCCCTGTCTGTTAATCGCTGCTACCAGAAGGTTTGGCCGTGTTTTCATATCCTGCAGACGGATGCCGATCATACGGCAATTCTGGTTCACGATAAACTCAAGAGCCTCCACACGGTCTTCCATCAGCTTATACAGCGTCTCAACGTTGCTTCCGATGGAGTTTTTCATTGCCCGGACATACTGCAGAATGTACTCTGCGGTGATGTGTTTCGGGTAGATCAGGCTGTCCAGGTTCAGGCTGTGGATAACATCATTAAATTCCAGATGGTTGATTTTCGTTACAACCTTTGAGGATACCTTCTCTTTCGCATACAGCGACAGAATGATGTTTTCCTCATCCATATCGGTGCAGGCCACAAAGGAATCCATATTCTGGATGCGCTCCTCTTTTAAGAGCTCCTGGTCACTTCCGTCACCGTAAATAACGGTTGCATCCGGCAGTGCTTCGCTTAAAACCTCACAGCGATCCTTATTTTTCTCGATAATCTTGACATCGACGTTCATATTTGCCAGTGATTTTGCGAGATAATACGTAATTTCACCGCCGCCGACGATCATCGTACTGTGTACCTTGTTTGTATGAACACCAATTTTCTTAAACAGGCTCTCTGCGTTCTGCGGTGTGGTAATGATGGAAAGGCTGTCTTTTGCCTGGATCACAAAATTTCCATCCGGTATGTAAACCTCGCCGTTTCGCTCAACAGCACAGACCAGCAGACTGTACTGAAGCGCTCCGGCCAGCTCACGCAGCGACATATGGACAATTTTCGATGTTTCCGGCACTTTAAAGCGCAGCATTTCGATTCTTCCGCGGGAAAAGCTGTCGATCTCAATCGCAGATGGGAACCGCAGCAGTCTTGCCATTTCCATGGCGGCCGCGTGCTCCGGGTTGATGATCATGGACAGACCCAGCTTTTTACGAATAAATTCTCTCTCCTCCCGATACATCGGATTTCGAACTCTGGCGATGGTGTGACAGTCTGCTGCCTGTTTGGCGATGACACAGCAAAGCAGGTTCATTTCATCACTTTTGGTTACGGCAATCATCAGATCCGCATGCTCAATATCCGCCTCCTGAAGCACCTGATAGCTTGCTCCGTTTCCTACAATTCCCATAACGTCGTAGGTGTTGGAGACGTTGCGGACGACAATACTGTCTGTGTCAATGACCGTCACAAGGTTGTCCTCGCGGCTCAGCTGGGCGGTCAGTGCGGTTCCGACTTTTCCGCAGCCCACAATGATAATTTTCATGTTCTCTCCCTTCAATGCAAAAGCATTTCGCGTAAAATAGTAAAGACCCGCCAGGCGGCATCGTAAAACCATTTTTCGATGCACTCCAAAAAGCAGATCTGTACCCCTATTGTACGATGGCGATTATATCATATTTCCAGGAAAAGCGGAATAGATTTTAACAACATTTTGGACGGAGTTTTTGTAATGATTGATCAAAAAAGGGAAAACCTGTTGAACCTTGCGCTGGCCGCAACGGAAGTCGAACGGCGGCGTGTGCCGGAGCTTTCGGCAGGTTATAACTCTTACAGCAAAACATGGGAAGTAATTGTACAGTATCAGGGAGACCTGGCTTTTCTGGAGGAGCAGGGAGTTCGTGTGACGCTGCTGCTGTTTTCGTATGCCATTCTTCTGGTTCCGGAGTCCTTGATGGATTACGTGACAGGACTGCCGCAGATTACCTATCTGGAGAAACCGAAATTACTTTATTTCGCAGATGCATTTGTGCGGAGCATATCCTGTATTACGCCTGTGCAGGAGGGGGTTATGGGTCTGTCTGGGAATGGGGTGCTGCTTGCATGCATTGATTCAGGCGTGGACTATGCGCATCCTGATTTCTGCGCACCGGACGGGACAAGCCGAATTGCAATTTTATGGGATCAGACGATTCCGGGGAATCCTCCGATGGGGTATGCTCTTGGGTCGGTATATACACGGCGGCAGATCAATGAGGCACTTGCATCTTCTACGCCGGAAGAACGGTTTGCCCTCGTGCCGTCCCGCGATGTGACGGGGCATGGGACAGCGGTGCTCGGAATCGCAGCGGGAAATGGGAGATCCTCGGCAGATGCGGCCATGCAGGGCGTGGCACCGGAAGCAACACTCGTGGTCGTAAAGCTTGGAAATCCTGATCCGGCGGATCTGCCGCGGACATCGCAATTGCTGCAGGCGGTGGATTTCTGCGTAAGATATGCACTTCTGGTGGAGCGGCCGCTTGTGATTAATTTGAGCTTCGGGAATAATTACGGTTCGCACAGCGGGGATTCCTTACTTGAAACGTATTTGAATGCAGTGTCAAATTTAGGGCAGAACGTGATCTGTATCGGGGCAGGAAATGAAGGGGATACCGGGCGCCATTATGCCGGGAACCTAAAGTCGGATCGCAAGTCGTCCGGTCAGACGCAAACAGTCCGTGCGACATCTGATCCGGCTGCGACGTCTGCGGTCTCGGCAACGGCTGACCGCGCTGTCTCCGTTGAATTTCAGGTCGGTGCTTATGAATCCTCGTTCAGTCTCCAGATCTGGAAGGTTTATGGGGATGAAATCTCGATCGAACTGATTTCCCCCGGCGGCATCCGCTCCGGCACGCTCTCTCCTGTCCTCGGCACGGCGCGTCTGACGCTTGGTCCGACAGAACTTCTCCTGTTTTATGGCATGCCATCCCCCTACAGCCAGGCGCAGGAAATTTACCTGACCTTTCAGGGCGCAGGAAACCATCTGTCCGTCGAAAACGGCATCTGGACCTTGCGTCTCACCCCCGGCTGCCTGATCTCCGGTTCCTTTGACCTCTGGCTTCCCGGCGGAAACGCCGTCGGTTCACAGACACGCTTCTTCTCCCCCACTGCCGACACCACACTCACCATCCCTTCCACCGCCCGCTCCGCCATCACGGTCGGTGCCTACGATCCCCGCCTTTCCTCCTATGCCAGCTTCTCCGGCCGCGGCTATACCCGTATTCTCCACGAAATTAAACCTGATCTCGCCGCCCCGGGTGTCAATATCCCAGCTCCCCGTTCCGGCGGCGGCTATGCTTCCTTCACCGGCACCTCGTTTGCCACGCCTTTTGTATCGGGAAGCGCCGCTCTTATGATGGAATGGGGTATTCTGCGCGGAAATGACCCGTTTTTATATGGTGAAAAGCTGAAAGCTTATCTCATCGCAGGCGCAAAACCCATCGCATCCGAGAGCGAATACCCGAACAGGCGGGTGGGATGGGGACGACTTTGTTTAGAAAGTAGCCTGCCAGATTAAAGTTATTGAAGGATTCGATAGAAGAAATAAAAGCGCAATGTAAAGAGTTAAACGACAAATGAGACATATTTTTATCTCTGTACTATCTTGTACTTTGCTACGAAAATAAAACTCGTAGCAAGGTACTTATAGTGTTCATTTGTCTGGCAACTCTTTTTTATTTAACTGTTAATAACTTGCTGTTTAAAATTTTTTGAATGCAAAGAGAATCACTTACCCAAAAGATATTCTTCCAACATTTCCTTTACTTTTTTCTCAATTTCGTCTATGATCTCTTCACACCTTGTCTTTTTCATCCCTGCACCAGTTCCTACCGCCAGTAACTCTTTTCTGCCTGGATTTCTTCCATTTCCATCTACTGACGTAGTATGTTCGCCATAATACGTATTACTGTAAGTAAGATCATATGCCGGACTTAAATGCCATTTATCTTCGTCTGCTTCGTACAAATACGTGAAGTTCTTCGAATGATCATCTCTGTTATGTGCAAAAACATTGAAACACATTCGGCGGAACATATTTTCAACATCTTCATCGCAATTGCGTGTCATGATTTTTGTCAGTTTCATTAATCCATGATAGTCCAGACTTGGCTGCTCAAAATCCAATTCCAGAATTGCAGCTGTCGTCAACATGTGCACTTTCTTTTTCCCTTTCAAACAGTTTCTCCTGTCAAACCTTTTAGTTCCAAAATATCCTTTACATTTTTCTGATGGAAACAATCTCGTTTCACTCATCATAATTCCGCAGGCCTTGGCACAGCAGGAATAGTCATATTCCATTTTTCCTGCATCTTTTCCGTCCACATGCGCTGGAAATTTGATAATCCATTCTTCATTATCAATGGGTGTCATGATTTTAGGTCTTGCTCCGCCGATGGTACCTCCCAGCAGATACAATTCGTCCAGTTTATCCGAATACTCTGTATTCAGTATCTTTTGACACTCTTCCGCCAGTTTGTCCAGATCTGCACTGCTCTGCTCCTCTGGAAAATTCTTTTCCGGGTGATATGTCAACGCTCCCATCCCCGATGTGCCCACAATCGCCAGACGATCCAGTACGGTCAGTTCATCCGGATTTTGTTTATGTGCCCGTAACAGGCGATCCAACAGTAATCTGCCCCAATGATCTGGAAGACTGTCCGCAAAAACCCCAAATAATCCTTCAAAATGATCCTTAACTGGAACAAATACCTGTTTTTGCAAAGGCAATGAAAATGGGTTGATCGAAAATCCGGTTTCCAGCCATTCATCACTGTACTGAAATGCCACTTTGTGGTCTGCCGTCATAGCTAATGTTCCCACCGTTTGATCCTCATAACACACCTGCAGTACTTTATCTTGTTTCATTGATAACCTCCTGAATATCTTTATACGGTACCTGCGTGAAAATATTTCTGAGCTCATCTGCAAGATCCAGTGCGATTGCAATTTTCGTTAAAGATAACAGGGAAATTTGTCCTGTCGTTTCGAATCTTTTGATTGAGCCGTAACTCACTCCGCTTATAGATGCTAATTTTTCCTGCGTAATTGAACGTCTCTTTCTGATTTTTCTCACTCGCTGCGCAAGTTTTTGATCCAGTTCTTCCGGAGTTTCCCATATAAATTGTTCCATTTTTTCCCCTTCTTGTTACAGATTATATGTTATCTAAAATATCCTGTTTTTTATTCAAAACAGATTATATATTATCTATTCTATTTTACCACTCACGTGCAGAAAGCACAATGATTTCCTGCCCTGTTTCCATAAAAACTCCACCCCGTTTTTGTAACTGCAGATAAATTTTGCATCTCCTTTACTCTATAGGGATAATTTGCGCTTTTTTGACTATCCGGTAGTATTTGTTTCAGAGTAAGTAAAAAAGCCTCTGCCGGGCAAAAATTTTGCTTTCCGGCAGAGGCTTTGCTGGTCAAACGGATATTCATGCAAGCATGATTCGCGATTTTTCTTCCATTTCGCATGGCTTGGAATCGTTACAAATACTGGCTGAATTCCACTTTTTCTTTATTTGGTCCTTCGATCGTGAAGAAACGGACGCCATTTTCCCAGAACGGAAGGAAATGTACTTCATCCTGCGTCGTATTCAGACCGGCCCCGGTAATCATTTCGTGAACCTTTTCAATATTCTTTACGTCAATCGCCACATGGTCGATTGCTCCGGGTTTCAGTGCTGCAGCTTTGTTTTCGTACGTTTCGATCACAAGTGTTCCAAGCTTTAAGAATGCCACTTTCTCATCCGCCGCCTCATTTACGGTGCGGAATGCAATTTCAAATCCAAGCTTTTCATAAAACGCAATCGTCATCTCAATATCGTTGGTCGGAATACCGACATGCTGGATTCCATTTAACTGCTCTCTTAATTCCATTTCTTATCCCCCAGTCTTTTTTCTACCTGTGCCAGATCCGGCATGGCCGGAATAGAGCGTGTCTGAAAAAGGCTTTTCGTGAGCTGCGAGTCCCAGTTCGTGGGAGATTTTATCCGAATAAGGGCGGCGTAGCGGGCTACGGCAACCGAATGAGGGTAAAATATACCGCAAAGTGGAGCTTGCAGATTGCGGAAATGATTTTTCAGACACGCTCTAGCACCTTTTTTCTCCACACAAAGGCTTGCAACGGCGTTTCCAAAACGGGCAAACGCTGCCAGTTCTTCCTGCGGCTGTAAAGATATGCTCCATTCCACCAAGTGTCACTACAACTATTTTTACACTCTGATGATATAATATTTCCGCTGTTTTTGCAACATTTTGCTCTCTCCTGCCCGTTCGCTGCCGTTTTGCTGTTTCTTTTTTTCACAGATCACAAGGATGAGTGCCAGCATTCCTCCCATCAGGCTGCACCAACTGCCAGCCGTCCGTCCGGGCGCATGGTACACAAGAACAATTTTGTGCTCGCCTGATGGGATTTTTGCGCCGAGAAATGCCGTGTTTGCGCGGAACAGCAGTGTTTCTTTCCCATCCACTTTCAGCACAAAATTTTCATCGTATGGAATGCTGGTGATGAGGTATCCGTCTCTTTCCGCGGAAACCACGCCTGTGATGCCATCGCCGCCGTATGTTGCTGTTGTTCCGCCAATCAGGGTAACCGCCTGACTGTACAGCTGCTCCGTTTTTTCCAACGGCTGTGCCATACCAGTCCATGTCTCAAAATTTTTCAGGATATAATGGCCTTTTCCCATCCGAATGAATACGGTTCCATCTTCTTTCATCGTTACAAGATAGTTAAACTGTGTATTCCCATTGGCATACGTATGGTTGATGCCGGTCAGGCGGTTGGTCTGGCCGTTGATGCGGATAAACATATCATGACTCGCTTTCTGATTCTCCACCTCGAAAGAAACGGCGAGCAGCGTTGCTCCCTCTGCGGCACCCGGCAGCGTTGCTGAGACGGTCACGGATTTTTTCGTCTCAATCTCATATCCGTCCGCTGTCTTCTGAATGCGCAGATCTTCCTGATCGGTCTCTGGAATTTCAAGGTTTACTTTCTGAAAACAACTGTGAAACAGGGGTCCTACAGAACCATTCTTTGTATCTGAATCTGCAGCGGCTCTGAAATTATCCACAGATTTCGCCGATTTTTCCTGATCCGGGATTGCCGCTGTTGTCTTCCGCATTTCCTGATCCGGGATCACGGCTGCCGTCTCCAGTATTTCCTGGTTCTGCGGATAAGGTAATGATTTGTATTCCGTCTCGGAAACCACCTGGTCTGTCACGTAGGCAACCGGCGCTGCGGATATGGCACGATAAACCTGAAAGTCCCCGTAATCCCGGTACAGTTCATACCCCTCCGGCCGTGTTTCTGCCAGAATATATTTCACTCCCATGAACTGCCAGAACAGCGGATCATCGGAAACCGTCTGCATCATGCGGTTGCGGAAGGCTTCATTAATCCCATACGTCTCGTCCCGGAATTTCTTATATTCTGCATTGTATGCCGAGGAATAAATCGTCGAAACATTCTGTCCAATATCCCATATCCGGTTGACGTTCGCAAGGTTCTGTCCGCCGTCTCCATACTGCTCCATACGGTACCAGCCGGGATCCTCCGCACGGATCTCGCGGATTGCCGCTGCAATCTTGCTGTCCGTCAGAGCTTCATACGTTTTACGCGGGATCATCACATGCTTTTCCTGATTGATTGCTTTTCCGGCAAATGCAAGAATCACAGCACTAAAGACGAGCGGCAGAAACGGAAGCTCTCTGCCCCGCAGCCGTTTTTTTGCCGGAAACCACCGCCATGCCAGATAGCACGCAGTCACACAAATCACATCCAGTATGCCGAGATGCCAGTATGGTTCAAAGTATGTCTCTTGCTTTGCATTCCACATCAGAATCAGAACTATGAGGTACGGAAGCAATTCTCGCAGCTCTGTCATGACTTTGCGCTTAAAATTCCCGGTGCTTCGATTTTTTCCACACTCCCGCTTCCGGACAAGCTGGTTTTCCACATAAAGCCCGACTTCTGCACAGAGGACCGGAAGAAACGGGATGAATACTTTATCTTTGCTGTACAGGCCGCCGTTCAGCAGATAGCCGAACAGGGGAATACAAAAGAATACCAGCAAAAGGAAGGACAACAGTTTCTCACGCAACCGGCTCTTTCCGATCGCTCTGCCCAAAAGCGCCACCCCCGCAAATGCGGAGAGGCCAATGCCGTACGGCGTGTAGCAGAGACGCAGGATCAGAAACTGCGGTTTCCACATCGCCGGATCGGTAAAAAGTCCTGCGATGCCGCCCGCTGCGGTGCCGCGTCCGCCCTCGCCGCTGCTGCCGAACAGGGCGGCAGCCGATGGGATCAGCAGAATACCGGAAAGAAGGATTCCTGCGAGGACCGGAAGCGCAAAGCGGATTGCTGCGCCAAAAAAGCTCCGCAAACCCGCCAAAGCTTCAACTGTTCCTGAAGATTTTTCACCTGCCCTCTGCTTTTTCTCTGCCCCGGCCTTTTGATTCCGCGACACTTTTCGATTCTCCTGTTCCGCTTCATACGCAGCATTTTCTGTACCGCATTTCAAATACTCCGTCACCGCATACGCCGTGAGCGCAAGCAGCCCGCCGACCGAAAAATAAAAGCTGGTCAGAATCATCCCAAGAACGGAAAGAATCAGCAGACCGCTCTTTCTCTTCTGAAAATGGCGGTCCACGCCCAGCAGAGCCAGCAGCAGAAACGGCATATAATTGACAAACATAAGCTGATTATAGGAATGATATAGAAGTGCGGTAGAACACGTAAAGAAAAGTGATGTAAAAAGACAGTTGCCGTAATGCAGACCCTTTTTGCTGATCCATCGATAAAAAAGCACTGCATCCGCCGCATACAGCAGCGCGGAGGAACCCATCACCCACAGGTCCATCGGGATGAACGGGAAAAGGTAGGATAACAGCATGGTCGGACTCAGCAGTCCGTAGTAGGCAAAACGGTAAATATTCTGACCTCCTCCCAGATTCCATGCGAAATCCGGGAAGAGGTTTCCGGTCGCGTAAAACCGCTTTCGGAAGTAATCGGCAAGGGTGCTGTGCTGGCTGATCCAGTCAATCGAGGAGCCGAATACGCCGTATTGCAGGACGAACAGCCGGCACAAAAGCAAAGAAAAGAAAAACAGACCAGCCGCCGTAAAATCCTTTCCGGTAAGACCTTCCAAAAAGCCGTTCCGCCGTCCTTTCGGCTGACCTTTCTTTTTCCGTGATTTCCCCGGCTCTCTTATTTCCTTTAAGATTTCCTTTTTCATGCCCGGATTTCTCCTCTTTCAGAAGCATGGCGTTTGTCGGCATACTCTGGAAAATACACATTTTTCTTTTCTGCCGTATGGGCATCTTTTCTTCTCTTTGCAGCACTCTCCTGCTTTTTCACCGGCTGCACACTGTGCATCTTGACCGTCTCTTCACTCGTCTCCTTTAAAAGATAGATCGGACGGTGCTTTGTTTCAAGATATGTCTTGGAAAGATAAATGCCTACAATGCCCGTGCAGAAAAGCTGTACACCGCTCACCAGAAAAAGGATGCATGCCATCGACGGCCAGCCCGCAACGGGATCGCCGAACAGCAACGTTCTTACGATAATGAACACGATCAGAATCATCGAAATCAGGAAAAAGAGCACGCCCATGACGGATGCGAGTGACAGCGGGGCTACGGAAAAACCTGTGATGCCGTCGATTGAGTACGCAAGGAGCTTTCGAAGTGGCCACTTTGATGTTCCGGCGCAGCGATCCTCATGCTCAAATTCCAGCCATTCTGTGTGAAAGCCGACCCATCCGAAAATTCCTTTGGAAAAGCGGTTGTACTCACTCATTTCCAGCACGGCATCCACCATTTTGCGGCTCATCAGGCGGTAGTCCCTTGCACCGCTTACGATCTCTGTTTTGGAAAGGCGGTTTATCACACTGTAGAAGGCATTTGATAAGAAGGATTTGATTTTTCCCTCGCCCTCCCGCGAGCTCCGGCGTGCCGCCACACAGTCACAGGTACCGCTCTGCAGCATCGCGTACATTTTCGGAAGAAGGAACGGCGGATCCTGAAGGTCGACATCCATCACCGTTACGTAATCGCCTTTAGCCGCCTGCAGTCCGGCGTACATGGCTGCCTCTTTTCCGAAATTTCTCGAAAACGAGAGGTAACGGCAGCGCATATCCTTCTGCGCAAGCCGGCGCATCTCAAACAGACTGTGATCCTTCGAGCCGTCGTCAACAAAGATCAGCTCGAACTGAACCTTCTGCTGTTCTTCCATCTCATTCATCTGACGTACCATCGTCTCGTAGTAAACCGGAATTGCTTCCTCTTCGTTGTAGCATGGTATGATAATACTGATTGTCTCCATTTTTTTCCTCCTGGGGATTACATACTCTCTCAGAATCCTTCTGCAGATCCTTCCTGCTGCAATCCCGCTTCTGTCTCATTCTTATGCAAGTCAGGTTTTTGTGGCTGTTTCTCCCGCTGCAGAATCCTCGCCTGCCTCCGGGAAACGCAGGATGACTTTAAACAGATCGCCGTCTGCCGCAAGCTCCATGCGGCCGCCCATGTTGGCCGTGTAGCTTGATGCAATCGCAAGGCCAAGGCCGTGCCCCTCGCTCGTCCGTGATTCGTCGCCGCGCACAAAGCGTTCCATCATTTCCTCCGCTTCAAAATTCATCTCATAGGCGGAAATGTTTTTCATCGTCACGAAAATCTCCCCGTTTTCCTTCCCTGCGTCAATGTAAACTCTCGTTCCGCAAAGGCTGTATTTCAGGATATTTTCCACGAGATTCTGTATCACGCGGTACATTTTCCCATTATCCCCAAGGAACGGAAGCGGCTCATCTCCGAGCGCCGTGCGAAACGACAGATTGCTCTGCGCAATCGCATCGTCCATATCGGCGAGGGTCTGCTCGATCAACCGTTTCATATCCATTTTTTCCATCTGGAATTTTTCGGTTCCGCTTGTCGATTTGGAGAGCTCGAAGAGGCTTTGGATCATCTCCTTTAGCTGTTCCTGTTTCACAGAAATCACTTCGACGTAATCCTGTGCCGCCGGTGTCAGATCCTCTTTTTTCAGAAGATCCGTATAGCCGACCATCGAGGTGAGCGGTGTTTTCAGATCGTGCGATACATTGGTAATCAGGTCAATTTTGAGACGCTCCGCCTGCATCTGTTTTTCTACGCTCTTCTGCATAGCGCTCTCAATATTTTCCAGCTCTGCAAATGCCGGATACAGCAGAGATTTTTCGGATATTTCATGGATCCGGCTTTCCATGCTGCCTTCTGCCATCGTATGGATCTGTTCCATCAAAAGACCCATCTCCCGGTTCAGGCGACTGCGGTATGTTTTCCAGGCAAACAGAATTAAAATCAGCGTGGTCAGCCCAAGAAGAATGACAAACAGTACCTCGCCATCCATTCCGTTTATCAGTCCGGTGATCATGGTAATCACGATTAGAAGTTCCGCAATCAGTGCCACACGGAACGGCCATTTACTCTGACCGGCAAGCTGCCGTTCCAGGCTGGTCCGATCTCTGTAACGCTTCCTTTCTCTGCAAAAAAAGGACATTTCTCTCAGTTGTTTCTTTTCATAGCGACAGACAAGAATGCCGGCACTGAGAAGGAAAACGCCACAGATTCCAAAAAACAGAAGACCTGTCTGCACACACTCTATTACAGTACCCCATTCGGCAACAATGCGGTATCTGGCATAGCTGTGCCGGAGCGGCTGAAGCCATCCGAAAAAAGCAAATCCTCCGACAAGAACCAGAAGCTCATTTGGCACCTTTTCGGATTTTTTCAGAAACAGCTGCTCTTTCTCTGCTTCCGCAGCGGCTCTTGCCTCAAACTGCATCTGCCGGGATTTTTCTATTTCATCTGTCTCGGACTTATCTGCGGCTGCCCCTTCGCTGCTTTTTGCTGTTTTTCCCGCTTTTTCCGGTTCACTGCCGGCAAAAGCAGTCATTTTCGAGTTCCCGGTATTTTTTCGGAATTTCCATACCAGATACAAGGCTGCGGCTATGCCCAAAACGCCGACTACCGTCACTCCAATGCCGATACCCCATTCGATGTTGCGCCACATTCCCCATTCGAATTCACTGGCCCATTTCCGCAGAAGCTTTCCGCACAAAATCAGTACCATAGAAAGATCGAGAAGCATCCACAGCAGGATGCGTTTTTCAGTCTCCGTTAATTTTTTCAATTTTGTATCCAATTCCCCACACCACCTTTAAATATTTTGGATTTTTCGGCGTAATTTCGATTTTCTCACGAATGCGCCGGATATGAACCATGACGGTATTTTCTACGCTGTAAGCATCCTCCTGCCAGACCTGGCTGTAGATTTCTTCGGCTGAGAATACATAGCCGGGATGCTCCATCAGAAGCTCCATAATTTTGTACTCGGTTGCGGTCAGGCGAACAGGTTCACCGTCCACCAGGAGTTCTTTGGTGTTTCGGTTCAGCAGCAGACCGCCGTTTTTCAGGATATCCTGGCTTTGTGTGGTTCCGTTTGCGGCGCCTAAGGAGAAGTAACGGCGGAGCTGGGATTTAACACGGGCCATGAGTTCGGCGGTATTATACGGCTTTGTCACGTAATCATCGGCGCCCATCGAAAGTCCGATGACTTTATCGCTCTCTTCGGTTTTCGCGGAAAGCATGATAATCGGGATGTTGTTTTTTTCTCTTATTTTCATCAGGGCGGAAAGGCCGTTCATTTTGGGCATCATGACATCGAGCAGGATCAGATGGATCTGTTCGGTCATGAGGATGTCGAGTGCCTCCATGCCGTTGTAGGCTTTTTTTACCCTGTAGCCTTCCAGTTCTAATAGTTTGCCGAGAGATCTTACGATTTCCCGGTCGTCGTCTACGACTAATATGTTGTATTGGCTCATCTCGTTTTTCCCCTCTTGGTTCTATGGTGTTTATCATAGCAGAGAAAACGGAGATTATTTGGATAAAAAACTGACATTTTTCTTAAAATGTAATCCCCCATTACGTTTTCCTGCTTTTTTTACAAAAAAAACACTGATTGGTAGAATTGTAAGCTGGTGTAAAAAATAAAAACAAACGCATATAAATTAGTAAAAATGCCTGCCATAGCAACTGAAAATGTGGAAAAAGATAAAAAAAGTCAATATAAGTGGACAAAATACACAATATCAAACGGGGATTTTATTTGATATGATGTAAATATCACAAATAATCAAAGAAAATGCGTAATAAAAACGCACAAAACAACGGAAAGGATGGGGAGTATGGCGAAGGAAAAAATGAAAAAGAAAAAAGGAGAGAAAATTACCCCTGCAATCTTGTGGAAACAGCGTTGGCTGCTTGTGATGTCAGTACCATTTGTAATCTGGCTGATTATCTTCAAGTACATTCCGCTGTGGGGATGGACCATGGCATTTCAGGAGGTAAAACCTGCGACATTTGCACTTCCGATCTGGGAGAGAACCTGGGTTGGATTTCAAAATTTTACAGATGCATTCAAAGACCGTCTGTTCACACAGACATTAATCAACACATTGGGAGTAAGCTTCCTTGACATCGCGGTTGGAACGATCGCAGCAATCGCATTTGCGGTTCTTCTGAACGAGATGTTCTTTATGAAGTTCAAAAAAGTAACGCAGACCATTTCTTATCTGCCGCACTTTGTATCCTGGGTTATTATTGCAAGTATTGCAAAGAATATTTTCAACGACGGCGGTGTTGTTGACAGTATCTTCGGCAAGAACCTGCACCTGATGAGTTCCAACTCACCGCTTATCTGGGTAACCATTATCCTGATTAACTGCTGGAAAGAGGTTGGCTGGAACGCAATTATTTATCTGTCCGCCATGGCAGGTATTGATCCTGGTCTTTACGAGGCCGCTGATATGGACGGTGCAAGCCGTCTGCAGAAGATCTGGCACATCACTCTGCCGGGTATCCGACCGACCATCATCGTACTGCTGATTATGAGTATCGGTGGCGCCCTGAACGTAGGTATGGAGCGTCAGATGCTTCTTAGTAACCCGCTGGTTGAGGATCACACGATGGTACTTTCCTGGTTCTCTTATAAGAGAGGTATCGGAAACAGCAACTACGGTCTTGGTACCGCAATCGGTGTATTCCAGTCTGCAGTCAGCGTTACCCTGCTGCTGATCGCCAATAAGATTGCCGGTCTGGTAGGCGAAGATAAACTTATGTAGGAGGACGCGAATATGAACAAGAAAGCAAAAAAATTTGACTACGTACTGGCGGTAATCTTCGTATTCCTCGTCATCATCACCATTTATCCGTTCCTGAACGTACTGGCGATTTCGTTCAACGATTCTACGGATACCATTAAGAATGTAAACTTCATCATTCCGAGAAAGTTTACATTAAGCAACTATAAATATGTATTTAAAGACGGCGGCATTGCAATGCCGGCTGTGATTTCTGTAGCAAGAACCATCATCGGAACAATCGTAGGTATTGTATGTACCTCGATGGTTGCTTACACATTAAGCCGCAGAGACTTCGTACTCCGCAAACCATTTCAGCTTCTGTTCGTTGTTACCATGTATGTCGGTGGCGGAATGATTCCGGAATACCTTCTGATTATCCGTACCTTAAAGCTGGGCAATAACTTCATGGTATACATTCTGCCTGGTCTGATGTGGGTTTATAATATGATTCTGGTCCGCTCTTATATCGACGGACTGCCGATGGCTCTGCAGGAGGCAGCAAAGCTCGACGGAGCAAACGATTTTCAGATCTGGTATAAAGTCGTTATGCCGCTTTGCAAACCGGTTATCGCAACCGTAGGTCTGTACTATGCAGTAGGACAGTGGAACTCCTTCATGGATACTTACCTGTATGCGAAAAAACTCCCGACTCTGCAGTACAAACTGTATGAGATTATGAACCAGGCGACCATGAAAATGGACGTTCATGCAGGAACCAATGTACAGACGGCCGTAACACCAATGTCCGTACGTATGGCCGTAACGATTGTAGCAACTGTGCCGATCGTTATTGTATATCCGTTCCTTCAGAAATACTTTATCGGCGGTATGACACTTGGTTCTGTTAAAGACTGATAAAAAACAGTATTAAAAAATTTTTAGAAAAAGATGATGTTTATTCCTGCCAGGCGAAAGAAAGAGTGCAGGATGACATAAACCATTTTAAGGAGGGCTTTTATGAAAAGAAAAGTAGTATCACTCATGTTAGTATCTGCTATGGTGGCCGGAATGCTCGCAGGATGCGGTTCCGACAGTGGCAGCAGCAAGGGAGGGTCCAGCACAGAGACTGGATCAGCGGCAGAGGCAAGTTCTTCAGGCGAGACAGCAGATGATGCAGATGACAAATCTCCGATTACCTTTGAGTATTTTAACGCTGATGGTAAAAACGGCAACTGGGATAACCCGGTAGCAAAAGCAATCACAGAGGCAACAGGCGTTACACTTGATGTTTCCTATCCGGTAGCATCCCAGGGTGATGCAAAAGAAGATGTTGCGCTGATGATCGCAAATGATGAGTATCCGGACATGATTTATGCAAAAGGCTCAGCAACGGATTTGTATCAGGCAGGCGCGCTGATTGATATGACAGACCTGATTGAAAAATATGGTCCAAACATCAAAAAAATGTACGGAGCAGAGATGGAAAAACTGAAATGGAGCCAGGATGATCCTGGAATCTATCAGCTTTCCTACGCAGGTGTAAACCAGAAAACCCTGACAACAGGCGGAAGCTGCCAGATTCAGTGGGCTGCATTAAAAGAGAACGATTATAAATATCCGAAGACACTGGATGAGTATGAAAAAATGATCAAGAGCTATCTTGCAGCACATCCAAAAACAGAAGATGGTCTGGATATGATCGGTATCACCATGAGTGCTTCTGACTGGCACTGGATGATTACCCTTGGAAACCCGGCAGGACTGATCGCTGATGCATCCCCGGATAATGGACAGTGGATCATTGACGACGAGTACAACGTACATTACAAACATGTAACAGATGAAGAGAAAGAATACTTCAAATGGCTGTGCCGTATGTACAACGAAGGTATCCTGGATCCGAACTTTGCAACGCAGACAGATGATGACTATATTGCAAAAGTTGCCAGCGGCCGTGTTGTTGCCATCACCGATGCTGAGTGGCATTACAGCCAGTGCGAAGCTACTCTGGTAGCAGACGGAAAAGTAGATCAGACTTATGTTGGACTTCCTGTAACCTTAAGAGAAGATCAGGTAGAAAAAGCCCTTCTGTATCAGGGAACTACCGTTGGCTGGGGTATTGGAATTACCAAGAGCTGTGAAGATCCGGTTCGTGCCATCAAATTCCTTGACTATCTGTGCTCCGATGAAGGACAGATCCTGTATCACTGGGGTATCGAAGGCGAGAACTACTTCCTCGATGATGACGGACAGCCATATCGTACCGATGAAGAAGTTGCAAAAGCTCAGTCTGATCCGGATTATGCAAAGAATACCGGTATTGACAACTACACTGGATTCCCGATCTACGGAACAGGTTCCTACTCTGAAGACGGATTCCCATACACTCCAACTACCAAAGAGTCTGTTATTGCAAACTACAATACAGCAGAAAAAGAAGGATGCGAAGCGATGGGATTTGAGATGCTGACCGACATGTTTGCACAGCCGGAAGAGTTCGATCTTCTTCCATACTCTGCACTGTGGGCATATCAGCAGCCACAGGAACTTGCTGAGAAACAGACTATTCTGGATGAAATTGCATGGCCAGGACTGGTTAAGTGCGTAACTGGTACAGAAGATGAGTTTGATGCAAACTGGGAGAGCATGGTACAGGAGCTGACAGACAATGGTCTGGCAGATGCAGAAGAAGCTATGACAGAGTTCCTTGCTACCAAACTTGTTGATGTAGAGTAAGTAAAGCAAAAACATAAAAACATAAGGTTTTGCCGTTGAACGGAAGGCGGCACAAAAACATGGTCTGATATTATTAAATGTCAGGCCATGTTTTAAAATACAGCGACAGTAATGGGAAATGTGAAACATTGTAAAAAGATAACAGTATATGGAAAATCTGCAAACAATTTCATGAGACAAAATCATCGGGAGGTTTTTGAAAAATGACAGAAAAGAAGGAGTTTCAGGTAAACAAAAACACACCGTTCTGGGATGCATCACTGACGGATCAGGAAAGAATCGACTGGCTGTTAAAAGAAATGACGGTCGAAGAAAAACTGAGATACCTCGCCAGCTCTTCGCCGGATCTGCCACGCCTTGGCATTCCCGGCGTATCGGTAGGCGGTGAGGCGGCACACGGCGTTGAGGGAAGAAACGATCAGAACGGACTTGGAAAACCGGATGTGACAACATCTTTCCCACAGCCGATTGGTATGAGCGCATCGTGGGATCCGGAGCTGATCAAAAAGGCCGGTGAAGTGACCGGAACAGAAGCACGCGTTGTATGGCACCGTCACCAGGGCCATGGACTCAGCAGATGGGCTCCGACCGTTGATCTTGAGCGCGATCCGAGATGGGGAAGAAACGAAGAAGGTTACGGAGAGGATCCTGTGCTGACCGGAAAAATGGCCGGTGCTTATATCCGGGGAATGCAGGGTGATGATCCGAAGTATCTGCGCTGTGCAGCAACCTTAAAGCATTTCTATGGAAACAACACAGAGGTCGGCCGCGGATGGAAAAATTCTTCCATTGACCCGCGGAACAAATATGAGCTGTATCTGGAGCCATTCCGCAGATGTATTGAGGATGGCGGCGCAGAGGGCATTATGACGGCATATAACAAGATCAACGGAACGATCGGTATCCTGAATCCGGAAGTGACCGATATTCTGAAAAAACAGTACGGTCTCCGTCACGTTGTCAGCGACGGCGGTGCGATGGGACTTGTCGTGAATCTGCATCACTATTTCGGACAGCATGCGGAGACGATCGCAACGGCGCTGAAAGCCGGTGTGGATGCCATGTCTGACGATCCGCGTATGGTAGAGCAGGCGGCACGCGAGGCATATGAGCTTGGCATTCTGAAAGAAGAGGATATGGACCGCTCTATTCGCTGTATGATGGAGACGAAGCTTCGTCTCGGCGTTTATGATCGGGAAAATCTGAATCCGTATGACCGTGTGACCGAGGACGATATCGATTCCCCGAAGGCACGTGAAATCTGTAAAGAGCTGAGCCGCGAATCGATCGTACTTCTGAAAAATGAGAACGGAGCGCTGCCACTTGACAAAGCCCTGAAAGCAGAAGATATTGCCATTGTCGGACCGCTTGGTGATGCATGGTATCAGGACTGGTACGGCGGAACGGCACCATACCGCACAACCTTCCTGCAGGGGATGGAAGTACTGAAGCAGGAGAACATTACATTCGCGGATGGTCTGGATCGCGTTGTTTTCCGCTGTGATGGAAAAGGTCTTGCCGTAGCAGAAGACGGAACACTTCAGATGGCAGATGAGCCAGATGTGTTTATCAAGGAATACTGGGGTGAGGGAAGCTATACGTTCAAGAGTGTCCGTACCGGAAAATACCTCGGTGCAAGACTCTCAGAGTCGCAGGGAGAAAAGCCGAAAATGGGACAGATTGCGGCAGACCGGGAGGAAGCCTTCGACTGGTTCGTGATGGAGATTTTCCACGTGGAGCCGCAGGAGGATGGCAGCGTTGTGCTGACCAACCGTTTCCATTACCCGGTTTATAAGGATGCAGAGGGATTTTTCTCCTTCGAGCAGACGGAGGGAATTCCGATTACGATGGAGGTTGTCGAAAACGGAATTGAAAAAGCAGTTGCTGCAGTCCGGGGCAAAAAGCAGGTTTTACTTGCGCTCGGCTGTAACTCCGTGATCAATGCGAAAGAGGAGATCGACCGCAACACACTGGAGCTGCCAGAGGAGCAGGAGATGCTGCTTGACCGGATCGCAGAGGTCAATCCGAATACCGTTCTGGTGCTGTTTACGAATTATCCGTACACACTTCAGAAAGCGATGGAAAAACTGCCGGCGATCATCATGTCTGCAACGGGAAGCCAGGATATGGGAAGCGCAATGGCAGAGGCTGTGCTTGGAATCTATGCACCGGCCGGCCGTCTGAATATGACCTGGTATGAGAGTATCGATCAGCTGCCGGACATTGACGATTACGACATCATCAAAGGAAAAAGAACGTACCGCTATTTCGACGGGAAGGTATTGTATCCATTCGGCTATGGCCTGACGTATACCACATTTGCGTATGAGAACTATAAGGTTTCCTTAAAAGACGACCGCCTGCTGCAGATTTCCCTCGATGTAAAGAACACCGGCGATACCGCAAGCGACGAGGTTGTCCAGATCTACGGTTCCGCTCTGGAATCCTGCGTAAAGAAACCAATCTGCCAGCTGCTTGATTTTGTCCGTGTGAAAAACATTGCCCCGGGCGAGACGAGACACATCGCACTGGAAATCCCGGTGGAGGAGCTTCGCTTCTACGATGTCATCAGCCGCAGACTGATGGTAGAAGAAGGAACGTATGAAATCTATGCGGGCGCATCCTGCAAGGATAAAGCCGTTTCCGCAGAAATCTTTATTCCGGGCGGAAAAAGGGGAGTACGCGATCTGAGTGCATTTACCGCGGCAGACCACTACGATGATTACGAGAACATGTATCTGACGGAAGGCCACTTCAATTTCAAGGCAGTCCGCGTGCAGGATGAGACGAAAGAAGGTGTTCTCGTTTACCGTGACTGTGATCTTTCCGATGCTGCTGTTCTGGCGCTTCATGTGAAGAGTGAACGCGGCGGCAGTGTGGAAGCCTTTGTGGACGGTGTTTCGATGGGAAGCTTTACCGGTGACACAAGAACCTGTGAGTTCCGCAGCGCCCCGAAACTGGACCGCTATGCGGAGGAAGAAGTAAAAGAGCGCAACCGGTACCGCGAGCCGGTTTATGAGGATGTTGAAATTTCCCTCGCAGACAGACCGCAGACGGACGGCGTATCTGAGATCCGTCTTGTCCTGAAGGGAGATATGCGGATCTGCTATCTGCGTGTGCTGAAAAATAAGAGCACAGGAAAAATTCAGATGGGCGTAGCAAACTAACCAGATCATGTATTGTCTGAAAAAAGTATTGACAAATTGTGTGAATATGAATAAAATATTCCTGTAAAAACAAAATACGGAGATCTTCAGGGCAGGGTGTGATTCCCTACTGGCGGTATAGTCCGCGACCCGCTGCGATATCAAACAGCGGCTGACTCGGTGCAACTCCGGGACCAACAGTTAAAGTCTGGATGAAAGAAGACGAAATAAAGTTTATTTGCATGGAAATATTTTTGGTGCCCTGAATTCAAGAAAAGGAATTCAGGGCACTTTTTTTCGCGGGCAACGAGCCAAAGTCCGTGCTTGCACGAGACCTTGGCGACTGCCGCGAAAACAAGTTCAAATTCGTGGAGCGTATTTGGACTCGTTACTTCCGGCAGAACCGGTCAAGATCTCCAGAAAAAAGGAGAAATGCAGTTATGAATGCACAGACAACAGCAAAACAGACATCAAAGATGTCGCAAATCGGAAAAACCCGTTACATGGTACAGGTGGCAATGCTCGGCGCCGCCGCAGTCGTATTGATGTTTTTTGACATCCCGCTTCCGTTTGCCCCGAGTTTCTACAAGATTGATTTAAGCGAAGTTCCGGTGCTGATCGGAGCCTTTGCGATGGGACCTCTTGCCGGAGCTGCGATTGAGCTGATTAAGATTCTGCTGAACCTTGTCATGAAAGGAAGTACCACCGCAGGTGTTGGCGAAGTAGCAAACTTCCTGATCGGCTGTGCGTATGTTATGCCGGCCGCATGGATCTACAAAACACAGAAAACCAAGAAAAATGCCATGATCGGTATGGCAGTCGGAACCGTATTTCTGGCAGCAGCCGGCGGTCTTCTGAACGCTTTTGTACTGCTTCCGGCTTATGCAGCAGCCTTTGGAATGCCGATGGATGCCCTTGTGGGAATGGGATCTGCAGTCAACAAAGCAATTACAAGCCTTCCGACCTTTGTTCTGTTTGCCGTTGTACCGTTTAATATCATCAAAGGTGTTGTGGTATCACTGGTAACCATGCTTCTGTACAAGCACATCAGCAGACTGCTGAAGGGTGAGGCGATGAATTAGTTCATCATTTCCGAAATCATTTCCGTAAACGGAGAATCCAATAAATACGTTGTAGAGAGACGGACAAAATGCAGAGAGAACTCCTCTGTTTTTTGTCCGTCTTTTAAAATTTTCGGGGAATGGCGGCAATGGATTGCCCACACAGGTCTTTTAGTAGTACAATGAAGCATAATCGATAAAAGAAAATACGCAGCGAAATTGGAAAGGAGCGCAAAAAAAAGAGATCCGCACATTGGCTGAAATCTCTTTTCTATCACATTTTAATATTGTTATTATGTCTCGAAACTGTTAAGCGCTTTCCAGATGTTCCATCACTTGAACGCCCCATTTAAAAAGGGCGGTTCGCATGGCGAAGGTCAGGACTGCGGTAAGCAGAATCATCACGCTCGTGGTGATGTGGATGTTGAGGTGAAGTTTTCCGTACAGCAGGTAGCCGGCTCCGATCAGGATTGCGCCGACGGTGAGGTCGATGAGGACGGAGATCAGGGAGCGGTTGTTGGATTTTATGGCGGCGGTTTCGTTTTCCCAGTTTAATTTCGGAAATGCAAGGTCAAAAAGGAGCTGTTCATAGTTGACGAACAGGGTAAATAAAACCGTGATCGCCGTGGTGTAAAGAAGGGTCGCCGGGTGCAGACCGAAGACGACAGCAATTATGTTGAAGACCAGAGCATACGGCAAGGTGCCAAGGAGACTGATCAGGATGCCGCTTACCAGCATGGCACGGATCTGGTCGTGATAGCTCATCGGAATGCATTTCATATAGATGTATTCGCTGCCCTTTCGGGACATCGCTGTGGCGGAGATCACGCAGAACATGGACATCATGACGGCGATTCCGGAGGCGGTAAGGACGGCAACTGCGACAGGCAGTTCCCCTTTCAGGAGGCGGAATATGGTGCCATCGGCGACAAGCCGGGTCCAAAGGCCGGTAGTTTTAGCCATGCCAAGGCTGGAAATGATTGAAATGAGGGCAATACCAAGCATGAAGACCGGCCAGATGAGAGGCATCAGAACACAATTCATGAACCAGGCCGGTGTGCGGTACAGTTTTTTCCATTCAATCATCGCGTAGGTGCGGACCGGATTTTTGCTTTTGACGGTTCGGGTCACTTCTTCTTTGGATAAAATGCGTTTTTCGCTGGTGGTTTCGCTCATGCCGAGGACAGCCGGGAGGTAGATTTTCCAGGCGAGGGCGAAAAAGACAGCAAGGATGACGGCTGTTGTAGCGATGTAGAGTATCATTTTGAGAAAGGATGCATCTGCAAGGCTTCCGGTCATCAGGGGCAGGTTCGGAAAAATGGTCCGGAAGGCGCGCAGAGTGCCCTTCTGGCTTTCCATCAGGTTCATGATATCCTGCATTTCAAAATTTCCGATACTGCGCGAAAATACGTTGATGCCGATCGCAAAAATCAGGGATGCGGCGAATCCGAGGTAGCTTAAGAAATCCTTGTTTCGGATATTTTTGAAAAGACGCATCACGAGCATCGTCAAAACTGCGGCGTAAACGAGCGGCACAACCGGGAAAATAAGGCAGGCGAGGATCATATTGATCCAGTAAAAAATGCCCATTTTGGCGCTGATCCCGTACCCTAACAGAAACGGAAAGAACAGCAGTACAATAAGATAGTATTCGTTCAGCAGACAGCAGAAGCCTTTCGCACCGACAATCTGCGCCGGGGTAAACGGCAGCGGCAAAAGCTTTACGAGGTCAGAGTCCATGTAATACTCGCTCAGAAACAGCGGCAGGCCATAGAAGAAAATGACCATCATGCCGATGGCACAGACGAACTCGATCAGCAGGGTTTCCAGCCCGAGCGGCTGCAGGAAGGTATAGCCGGAATATCCCAGAAGAAACAGTAAGACCGACACGGGAAGGAGGCAGACACCAAGCAGAAGGTATACAACGATACGTCCTCCGTCCGAAAATGCTTTCTTTTTTCCGCTCTTCTGATTGCTTTTTCCTGGTCCGCTTTTCAGAAGGAAACGGGTGAGAATCCATAAGTTACGCATGTTCGGTGATCTCCAGAAAGATATTTTCAAGTGTCTGATCCGGATAGGCCGCTTTTAATTCTTCCAGGGTACCCAGGTATACCTGGCGGCCGTGATGGATGATGGCGATGCGGTCGCAGAGTTTTTCCGCTACTTCCAGCACATGGGTGGAAAACAGCACGGCGTTTCCGGCATCGGCGTGTTCACGCATCATCTGTTTGAGCTCGTGCGCGGAGCGCGGGTCAAGGCCGGTCAGCGGCTCATCGAGAATCCAGACCGGCGGCTTGTGGATCAGTGCGCCCATCACCATGATTTTCTGACGCATGCCATGCGAGTAGCTCATGATACGGCTCGAAAGGTTCTCTTCCATCTCAAAGCGTTTTGCGGTTTCTTCGATAAAATGCTGACGTTCTTCCGTTCCGACACCGTAGATATCTGCCATAAAATTCAGATATTCAATTCCCCTGACGCGAAGAAACGCATCCGGGTCGTCTGGCACAAAACCGAACTGGCGCTTGGCTTCGAGCGGATCCTTCTGGATATCTTTTCCATTGATTTCAATCGTTCCCTCGGACGGTGCCAGGATGCCGGTGATCATTTTTAATGTTGTCGTTTTCCCGGCTCCGTTTGGGCCGATAAATCCGGTGATCTTTCCATCTTCGATATCCCAGGAAAGATCGTCGACGGCTTTTTTGCTTCCGTCTCCGTAAATCTTACTGACGTGGTTCAGACGAATCATGTTTTATTCCCCCTCTTTTTTCTTTGTAAAGCAAAGCTATCATTCTCTTGCTTCGTTTCTAAAAACAGACTGCCCTTTTCTCACTCCGAAAGCTCTTATCCTTCCCTCGCAGGAAAAGGAGTCAGGCGGATATTCGCAATCCGCTTCGCTACTTGCTTGATTCGGTTAAATCTCGAAGCACGGGCTGTGATCTTGTGTTTTTTTCAGTATGCATTTTTCTGTCAGAACTGTCAATCGTCGGAGCGAAAAATACAGAATTTTGTAAGAACTTGTAAGACTTTTAGAGCGTGTCTGAAAAACGGTTTTCGCAAGCTGCGAGTCCCAGTTTGTGGGAGATTTTGTCCGAATGAAGGCGGCTTAAGACCGCTACGGCAACCGAATGAGGGCAAACTATACCGCAAAGTGGGGCTTGCAGCTTGCGGAAATGCTTTTTCAGATACGCTCCAGGATCAAATTCGATTTTACGCGACAGGAAACTTCAACGAAATTTCCTGCCACGCAAAAAATCAGCCACAGAAACCCTTTCGGAAAACTGTGGCTGATGCTTTACCCTCTACTTTTTCAGAATCACATCGATGACTGTATCGACTCCATCCGGCAATACCGGGTCTTCGCCGAGATCGGCGAATGCCATGGTCGGATAATCGCTGTGTACCCAGCTTGTGGAAACCGGGATTTCCGCGCCGGTTGCGACGTAGCGGATCGCCTGAATTTCTTCTTTTTTCACGCCGGGCAGCGGCAGCGGCCCAACGGTATTTTCATAGACATGAAAATACAGATGGTTTCCGTGGCGCGTCACACGGCCAAAGTCCGGTTTCTCAATACCGGCTTTTCCGCAGCCGTAAATGCTCTCTCCGTTTTTCTTCATCCACTTTCCAATCTCAGCCAGCCGTTCGATCGACTCCTCCGGGATATTTCCCCTGGCGTCCGGGCCGACGTTCAAAAGCAGGTTTCCACCCTTCGATACGCACTCGACCAGCTTTTTGATCAGCATCGGTGCCGGTTTGAAGAAGTGGTCGTTGGCACAATAACCCCAGTGATTGTTCATCGTAACGCAGGATTCCCAGGCGATATCGTTTCCATTTACATCCTGGATGCCGTTCGGCGGAATCATCTGCTCCGGGCTCACAAAGTCGCCGTGGTACGGGGTCGGATTTCCGGCCGCCAGAGAACCGTAGCCCTCTCCGCTCACCTCGAGACGGTTGTCGATGATGACATCCGGCTGGAGCTTCCGCACCATATTGATCAGCTCCGTCGCTTTCCATGCTTCGCCGCGCAGCGTATCGTAGGAAAAGTCAAACCACAGCACATCGAGCTTTCCGTAGTTTGTGCAGATCTCGCGTACCTGATTGTGCATGTAGGTCAGGTAGCGGTCGAAATCGCGGTCATCGTTTTTATATGCCGGGTTGTTCCGCATCGGGTGATTCCGGTCGCCATAGTGCGGAAAATCGTCGTGGAACCAGTCGAGCAGGGAGAAATACAAACCGACCTTCAATCCTTCTGCGCGGACGGCATCAACGTACTCTGCAACGAGGTCGCGGCCGCATTTCGTGTTGGTGGATTTGAAATCGGTATACTGGCTGTCGAAGAGGCAGAATCCATCGTGATGCTTGGCAGTCAGAACCACGTATTTCATACCGGCCTCTTTCGCCGCCTTGGCCCATTTCCGCGGCTCGAAATCAACAGGATTGAACTCCTCAAAATATTTCATGTAATCTTCTTTTGGAATCTGCTCGGTACTCCGCACCCATTCTCCGCGCGCCGGGATGGCATAAAGCCCCCAGTGGATAAACATGCCGAAACGGGCGTCGCGGTACCACTCCATCCGCCTGTCATAGGCTTCTCTGTCAAATTTGTACATCGTTTTGCTTCCTCCTGTTTTAGTTTTATATTGGTAATGATTCAGAGTACCATTTCGCATGGCTCTGAATCGTTACGTCAAGCGGATATTCGCAATCCGCTTCGCTGCTTGATTCGATTAAATCTTAATTTTCACCCATTTTCCCTGTTTGAATCGGATCGTTGCAAAGATAAACCGTGACATCTGATCCGCCAGCACGCCGAACCAGATTCCGACGATGCCAAGCCCCAGCGTGTAACCGCCGAGATACGAAACGATCGTACGAATAAATGTAACGCTGATCATAGATGCAACTGCCGTATAAAGCGTATCTCCCGCACCGCGCAGGCATCCCATATAAATAACCTGACAGATCTGGAAAATGACGACGAAGATAATGACATGGATGATGCTGACACCGATTTCAATGATATGCTGTTCTTCGAAAAACAGGCTGTACAGCCATCTTCCGCCGAAAAGATAAATGGCAACGAGGCATACTGCGATGCCCGCGCCGATCAGACGGCACGTTCTGCCGTACTCCTTCGCCAGATCCGGCTTTTTTGCGCCAAGGCTCCGGCCGATCAGTGCAACCGCTGCGGACTGGAGGCCATCGCCGAACGCAAACGAAAGCGACATAATATTCATGCCGACCTGATGTGCCGCCATCGCATCGGTTCCCTGCTTGGCCGCCATGATCGCCGTCATCATAAAGCCGATCCGCATGAAAACCTGTTCGAAAAACACACTGTACCCGACCCTGACCAGGCTGATGAACGCTGCAATCGTCGGTTTAATTTTGTTCTTCAGAATATAGCCAAGGTTCAGGAATCCATCTTGCTTTGTGATGGAAAGGATGCTCATCACACATCCGACAACCGTTCCTGTGACGGTTGCCAGTGCCGCACCCTGAATGCCGAGTGCCGGGAACCCGAAATGGCCGTTGATCAGAAGATAATTCAGGATAATATTAATCGTATTTGATGTTACATTTGTGCGCATCGTGATTTTTGTATTGCCCGCACCGCGCTGTGCCGAGTTGATCCCCATCTGGATACAGTTAAAAATCATACCGCCCATGATGATACGGAAATATGTTACTGCGCCATTATGAGTCTCCGCCGTTGAACCGCACAGATGGATAATCGGACTTGCAAACGCCACAAATCCAACACTGAATGCAGCTGCCGCAAGGATAATAAATACAAGCGCAGTTACCAGAGTCTCATTCGCCGCACCCTGCCTCTGCTCTCCGCGCCGCCGCGCAACGAGAGCAGAAATCGACACATTCAGCGCAAAGAAAAACGCCAGGCCAAGCAGCTTCGGCTGTGTCGTCAGACCGACCGCGGCAACTGCGTAGGAGCCAAGCGAACTTACCATCAGCAATCTACAAGACCCGCAAATGCAATGAAAAACGACTCCACGATCGCCGGCCACGCCATGTTGACGGCGGTCTGGAATGTGTCTTTGTGGTATTTCCCCTGTAACTTGTTTCCTAAGTACCCCATTTCTTTTCCTCTCTTTCGTCCCAATACCAATTTCTATTTTACTTTGTTTTAACAGAAGGGTCAATACGGTACCGGCAGAAAAAAGCCAGCCGCAAAAGCAAAATTCTTTTCGCTTTTTGTGGCTGGCTTTTCTTTTATCTTTCCGTAGCGATTCAGACCCCCATCTTGATTCCGCTTACGCTACATCCCAGTATTGCTTCTTATTTTTTCAGCACAAATTCTGCCTTATTCTCTGTCGTGCTGTCGCTTCCGATGAAGACTTCGAAAACACCGTTTTCACTTTCTACACGCTCATTTTCTGTCAGGAAGCGAAGCTCTTCTTCTGTGATTTTGAAGATGACTTCGGTTTCTTCTCCCGGCTGAAGGGTTACCTTGCAGAAATCTTTCAGCTCTTTCACCGGACGTACCACGGATGCGGCTACGTCGTGGATGTAAAGCTGTACGGTCTCGGTTCCCTTTGTATCGCCGGTGTTTTTCACGGTTACGGAGGCTTTAATCTCATCTTCCATGCCAAGCTCTGCCTTGTCCAGTTTCACATCTGAAATTGCAAAGCTGGTGTAGCCAAGGCCATATCCGAACGGGAACAGTGGTGCGTTCGGGATGTCGAGGTATTTGGAACGGAAACGGTCTTTGTCCTTGCCCGGCACATGCGGTCTTCCGGTGGAATACTCGTTGTAGTGAACCGGCACCTGGCCTACAGAGTACGGGAAGCTCATGGTCAGCTTGCCGCTTGGAGCGTATGCACCGAAAACAACATCTGCGATTGCATTGGCACCCTCGGTACCCGGCATCCACACTTCAAGAACAGCTTTTGCTTTCGATACGACATCGCGCAGATCGAGCGGACGGCCATTGAAGAGGACAACGACAACGTTTTCATTGACTTTTGAAACGCGCTCAAGCAGTCTCTGCTGGATTTCCGGGATACGGATGTTCGCGTTGCTGGTTGCCTCGCCGGACTGCAGACGATCCTCACCGATCGCAAGAACGACAACATCGGCCTCTTTTGCTGCGTTTACAGCCTCAAGAAGCATTGCTTCTTCCTCTTCCGGCGTGGTGGACTGCTCCATCGCCTCGCCGAAGCCCTCCAGGCGGATGTCGGAGCCAAGCATCGGAGAGCCTGCATGGAAGCTCATGTTTGTCGTATCTGCCTGCGCTTTTACGGCCTCTTCCAGATTTGTCACATCCTTTGCATCTCCGATGAAGGACCAGGAGCCCATCAGGTTTCTGCTGTGGACATACGGTCCGACCCAGGCAATCTTCTTCTCCTTGCCAAGCGGCAGGATTTTCTCTTCGTTTTTCAGCAGTACAAACGATTTTCTTGCGGCTTCTCTTGCCAGATCGCGGTGCTCTTTGCAGAGAATGACTTCTTTTTCTTTCGTCTCGTCTGCGTCTTTATACGGATTTTCAAACAGTCCCAGTTTGTTTTTCAGTTCCAGGATACGCATGCAGGACTCATCGATCAGATCCTCGGAAATCTTGCCCTCTCTTACAAGGCGGCACAGGTTCTCGCAGTAAATACCTGTCATCATATCGATATCGACGCCTGCCTCGGCGGAGCGGACAGCTGCCTCCTCACGGTCTGCGCAGTAGCCGTGGTAAATAATCTCCTCGATTGCCGCCCAGTCGGAAATCAGAACTCCGTCAAATCCCATCTCGTCACGCAGGATGCCGCGCATCAGTTTCTTGTTTCCGGTTGCCGGAACACCGTTTACCGTGTTGAAGGAAGTCATTACCATCGCTGCGCCTGCATCGATACCGGCTTTGTAGGATGGCAGATAGAAGTCACGGAAGGTATGCTCGGAAAGCTCTACCGTATTGTAGTCTCTTCCCGCTGTCGGAGCACCATAGCCTGCGAAATGCTTCACACAGGAAGCAATCTTGTACGGCTCCTTCAGATCGTCTCCCTGGAATCCGCGTACCATTCCGGCACAGAACAGACCGTTCAGATACGGATCCTCACCGGTAGACTCCATGACACGGCCCCATCTTGCATCGCGGACCAGGTCGGTCATCGGTGCGAAGGTTACGTGAAGGCCAGAAACGGCTGCCTCTTTTGCAGCAACTGCCGCACACTTTTCGGAGAGCTCCGGTTCAAACGTTGCGCCCTGTCCCAGCGGAATCGGGAAAATGGTCTTGAAGCCGTTGATGATATCCAGCATGAACAACATCGGGATGTGATGCGGGTGCTGCTCCACAAAATCCTTCTGGATTTTCTTTAACGTTTCTGCACCCATGCTGCCCAGGATGGAACCGGAAAGCGCTACATTTTCCGGCGTAAATCCTTTATCCGCCATCGGTCCCATCGCCGTGATGTCCATATCTTTATTGAAGAAGGCACCCACCACCTGGCTCATCTGGTTCACTTTTTCTTCCAGCGTCATGTCAGCCAGAAGCTCTTTTAATTTCTGCTCGGTCATTTTTTCTCCTCCATACCTCGTTTTTGCTGTATCTACTTCTTCAGAAACCCCTAAAATGTCAGAAAAATATCGCTTTTCCGTTTTTTCTGAATCTTATACTGAAATTTTACCACATCTGACCTGAAAAAAATATCCCCTGATCCGACCTTTTTCTTTCACTATTCCGACCTGTTTGCTGCTATTCCGGTGCGTAAGAAAGTGATAAAATCCTCTGTTATTTCCCGGACATGTGAAGGGTGGCTTTCCGCTATTTTTCACTAAAACTTCTTCGGTATTCCAGCGGTGCGTATCCCGTATTATCCTTAAACATCTTCGTAAAGTACGAGAAATTACTGTACCCCACATACAGCGACACCGTATTGATCGGCAGCGTGCTCTGTGTCAGGAGTTTTTTTGCCTCCTCCACCCGCTTTTGGATGATATAATTACTGATCGAAATACCCTTTTCTTTTTTAAAGATCCGGGACAGATAATCCGTATTCAAAAAGACAAGCTCCCCAAGCTCCTCCCGGTGAATCTCCTCCCGGTAATGTGCATCGATATAAGCGCATACCTGACTCGTAACCGAATCTGATTTGTTGATGTACTGTCTGTACTGAACTGCTTTCCGAACCAGTACCCCGGCATATTCCATCATCTCTTCTCTGCCATAAAGGGAATTCCGATGCAGGTTTTCCATATCCGCATCTGCAAACAGTGCATACGCCTTGATCTCCCGTTCCGAAAGCCATGCATACACCACCTGCGTCAGATCGGTACGGAGTGCTACCAGAAGCTCCCTGGTAATCATTCCTTCCCGCTCCGTCCGGTCAAGGTATTTCTGCAGCCGCTCCAGCAGTTCCTCCGGTTTTTCCTCCGAAAGCAGAGCTTTCCACACATCCAGCTCCTTATTTTCGTAGCTGGTCTGCGGAGCCTGAAATTCGTTCAGAAACAGCACCTCGTTCCGCACGGAAAGGCTTCCCTCCCGCATTTTCTGAAGATTCCGGCTCTGCTTTTGCATCCCCAGTACAGATTCCCACTGTCCGGCACCGCACCACAGCTCCAGATAGATTTTTTCATTCATCCACGCAACAAACTGCCGCAGAATTTCACAATCCCGCCCACCGTCCTGCGGGAATGCTTTTTCCTTTGACTGTGTAACAATCCAGTAGATGCCCGGTTCCTGGTAAAAAACAGTATCTACCGCAATATCCGTTTCCTCATACAGTTCCGACAACACATTTTCAATCACAAATTCCATGGTCGCGGTATCCCATATCTCCCGCTTATTGCTCTTTATTTCCGGCATCAGACAAATCAGCCGGAAATAGTGTCCCGGTCCGTATGGCAGCTGGCGCTGTGCTGCCGTTTCGCAGAATTTTTCCTCGGAGAAGCCGTCTTTCAGCACATTTTTCCAAATATCCTGCTGCAGAATTTTTCTGTTCTGGTTCCACTTGATGCTTTCCTGCCTGAGATCCTGTATTTTCTTTTCTTTCGCAACGGATTCCGCCGCACGCTGTACGGCCTCCTTCAGCTTGTCAAAATCGATGGGCTTTAGCAGATAATCGACACTGTTCAGCTGAATCGCTCTTCTGGCATAGTCAAACTCCGCATAGCTTGTCAGGAATATGACCTGGACCTTCAGCTCCTCTTTTCTGACCCACTCCACAAAGTCGAATCCCGTTCCGCCCGGCATCACGATATCGCTGATCACGATATCAATGTCCACCATTCCCATGATGTTTTTCGCCTGCTGTACGGAAAACGCAGTGTACACCTCGCTCACCCCGGTCTCTGTAAGATCGAGGTTTCTTTTGATACTTTCAATCACATACTCTTCATCATCCACGAGCAATAGTTTCATGTTCTTCTCCCCCTGTCCTGTATGGAATATGGATATCTACAATCGCTCCGCCGAGCGGACTGTTATCGAAATGAATCTCGCCGGAATCGCCATAATAATAGTGGAATCGTTTCAGACAGTTTTCGATTCCGATATGCTTTCCATGCTCGGAAATATCTTCCCCTGCTTTCAGCCTTTGCAGCGTCTCCTCCGGAAAGCCGTTTCCGGTGTCCGAAATATAAATGTTGACATACTTTTCGTCTCCGCGGTCCTCCGGGTAAACCGTCACGGAAATCAGCGGAACCTTCTCCAGCGTCAGGGCATGTTTTGCCGCATTCTCTACAAACACCTGAATCAGGAACGGGAAGATTACTGCGTTTTCCACCTCTTCATGAACCTCAAAATAATAGGTGAATTTTTCCGGATAGCGCAGCAGCAGAATTTTGAGGTAATTTTCACAGTGGTTCGTCTCCGCCGTTACCGGCACCATCTCGCTTGTATTCCGGAAAATATACGCAAGATAATCGGACGTAATACGGCTCATCGACTTTGCATGGTCGTACTGACCGAAGTCGATCATGCTGTAGATAAAGTTCAGACAGTTCATATAAAAATGCGGGCGGATCTGGATTTTCAGGTAGTCCATCTCGATTTTCTGTTTTTGCAGCTCCTGCTCATACAGCGTGATCTTCAACCGGCGGATCTGGTGAATCATGTTTCGGAATTTATCGTCAATCTGCTCCAGCTCTACCAGGTTTCCTTCCGACATCTGATAGGTGAGGTCCCCATTGTCATATTTCTGAAGATTTTCCGTAAACATACCGACCGGCTTCAGGATTTTTGTTTCCAGGTGGAACAACAGCACGGAACCGGCAATCACCATCAGAAAAGCAACGCCAAGAAGGGCAAACACACTTCCCGTCATCAGATTTAAGACTCCCGTCCAGGAGATTTTAATCCGGATTTCAAACGGTGCCTGCGAAAGCTCCTGCCGGAAGGTATAATTGCCGGTATCAAGCTTCGAACTGTCCGTTACAATTCCTTTTTCCGTCAGTATTCCGATGCTTTTTCCGTTCTGGTCAACGAGGCTGACATAGCCGCTCTTCCCAAGAGACAGCTCAGAGAACGGTTCCAGAATTGTCTTCAGATTGACGTAGCAGCCGAGTCCAACGCCCTGACTCTGCGCTACCTTGAGCATATAAATATCGTCTCCCTGGCACATCACGGTCCATTTTTTCTTGACTGCATACGCCTGCTGCGACAGGCTTTTGATCCTGCGCTTCAGCGCTTCCTGCAAATAGGGGTCAACGGCGTAAAGCCCGTCGGAGGAAATGCTCAGCTGATATAAGCTGTCATCCTTCTTCGTATAGAGAAAAACATTGTAATCCGTTCCAAAATCCCACGCTGCAGATACATAATTCCTTCGCAGCTGCGTAATGACATATTCCTCATACTGATCCTTCTCCATCAGATCCATATATTTCCAGAACGCGGAATCCGGGTTGGAGCTGTCCATTACGGTCGAGAACAGGTTTCGGCTGATTCGAAAAAAACGGTTATCCAGCTCATCCGTATACAGCTTTGAAATCTCTTCCAGCTGCTCATATACCTGCCGCTGCGTCCGGTTCAGAATAAGCACGCTCCCAGCCAGAAAAAGCAGCAGCATACTCAGCAGGCAGATCAAAAGATAACGCCCCTGCTGCGCCAGTGTTGTTTTTTTCGTCTGTTTTGAAATACGCATGAAGTTTCCTCCTTTTTCTGTTCCGGTACGCTCGAAATTTTTCCGTGTTTGATTTTACGAACTGATCTTTTTTTCTGAATATAATACAGCAGAAAAACAGTACACCTCATGTTTCCATGAGTCTGTACTGTTTTTCTGATTTATGTCGGAAACACCGAAATGTTTCTCTTTTTTATTCCTGCATGGAAAATCATCCCTTTACCGCACCAAGTGTGATACCTTCTGCGAAGTATTTCTGAAGGAACGGATAGATGATAAACAGCGGCAGCATGGCGATAAATGCGATTGCCATACGGATCGAGGTTGTCGGCAGCTTTGCCACCTCGGCACCGATATTTCCGGTTACTTTTCCACTTGCCAGGTACTGAATATCGGTGATCATCTGATTCAGCAGGTTCTGGATACTGTAAAGCTTCTGGCCTTCATTTCCTGATAAATAGTATAAACCATTTGTCCAGTCATTCCAATAGCCAAGTGCGGAAAACAGTCCCATGGTTACCAGAATCGGTTTTCCAAGCGGCAGTGTGATGCTGGTGAAAATCTTCATGTGTCCTGCGCCATCGATTTTGGCCGCCTCGAACAGCGCGTCCGGGATACTGGTGTTAAAGTAGCTTCGGATCATCAGCACGTTGTTTGCACTTAACAGGAAGCCCGGAACAATCAATGCCCAGATCGTGTTTTTGATGTGAAGATAATTTACATACATCAAGTAGGTCGGCACCAGTCCGCCGTTGAACAGCATCGTAAAGAATACGAAAAAGGTAATTGCTCTGCGGTACGGCAGTTTTTTAACAGAAAGCGGATACGCCAGAAGAGAGGACATCGCAATATTTGCAGCGGTACCAACAATCGTTACAAAAACGGTGATTCCGTACGCTCTCAGGATTTTCTCACCCTGACGGATGATATAGGAGTAAGCATAAAAGCTGAATTTCTCCGGGAAGAACGAATATCCGTTGCGGATCAGTGTGTTTTCATCGGTCAGCGAGGAAATAAATACGAGTACAAACGGCAGTACAATGGATAACGTAATCAGAATGAGTACTACATTAATCCAGAACTGGAAACGTTTTGCTTTTTTTGAATTTGTCATACTTCCATCCTCCTAGAATAATGCCTGGTCTTTGTCTACTCTGCGGACAATCCAGTTACTCAACATTACGACACAGAAGCCTACCAGAGACTGGTATACACCGGCTGCAGATGACATACTGATATTTCCCTGCTCAATCAGGGCGCGGTATACATAGGTATCGATAACGTTTGTGGTCGGGAACAGAACACCGGAGTTCATTGGTACCTGATAGAACAGACCGAAATCGGAATAGAAAATTCTTCCGATGCTGAGGAGCAGCAGGGTGATGATGGTCGGAACGAGGCTCGGCAGTGTGATTTTCGTAATCTCCTGCCATTTGCTTGCGCCGTCCAGTCTGGCAGCCTCATAGAAGGAAGGATCGATACCGATCAGCGATGCAATGTAGATCAGGCATCCGTATCCTACGCCCTTCCAGCAGTTCGCGATGATCAGGACCGCCGGCCAGTATTTCGGTTTCTGGTACCACTGAATCGGGTCAATGTGGAACAACGGAAGGATCGAGTTGTTGACAAGACCATTTTCTGCACTCAGAAGCGCATATACGATGTAGCTTAAGATAACCATGGACATCAGGAACGGAAGAAGAATCGCACTCTGATATATCTTTTTGAGCTTTGTGTTTCTTACCTCCGTAATCAGAATCGCAATGGCAATTCCGACTACCATGTTTACAAGAATAAATGCAACGTTATACAGCAACGTGTTTCTTGTAATGATCCATGCATCCTTGGAAGCAAACAGGAACTTGAAGTTTTTAAGTCCTGCCCACGGGCTTGCCCAGATACCTTTCGCAAAATTCAGTTTTTTAAACGCAATCACCATACCTGCCATCGGGATATAGTTGTTGATCAGCAGATACAGAAGTGCCGGAAGCATCATCAGATAAAGCGGCCAGTATTCCTTCAGCACGTTTTTCTTTTTTCCTTTTTTAACCTCTGCTTTTTTCATAAAGCGTGTCTCCTTTTATGAGGGCTGTTTTTTCAGGTTCTTTCACAGAGAAGGCTCCACATCTTTTCTAGTAAGAGTGGAGCCTTCGGTTACTGTATCACACCGGATTTTCTTCCGCCCCGGTCGTGTTCTTTTTACAAATTAGCCTATTTCTTTGCAAGAAATGCATCCAGCTGCTCCTGCTTTGCAGCAATGACATCATCGATTCCCGCATCATCCAGTGCCTCCAGGAACTGTGGAAGCAGTTCTTCCGGATCTCCGGAGCCGCTGCTAAGTGCGCCGTTGTACTGGCTGATTACGTTGTTCAGGGCTGATACCTGATCCGCATATTCGCTGTTATCAAAGACAAATCCCAGTGCTTTCGACTCGATACCGGAAGCGTTGAACTCCTGCATTTTGTCCCAGAGCTGCGGGTCAGATCCATCCCATTTGTATGCGATGAACTGGTTCGGAAGCTCCCATCCACAGTTAAAGCTGTAGCCTGCATTGTCTGCTGTTACACCGTCCGGGTAGTTGATGATTCCGTTTTCTTCATCTTCTACTACGTAGTCGGTTCCCTCTTCGCCCCAGTTCAGAAGGTTCATGACCTCCGGGCTGCCATAGATATAATCGAGAACCTGCATTGCTTTTTCCGGATTTTCGGAGTTCTGTGCTACAGAGAAGATAATTCCGCCGTAAGAGGATGAGTTGATGATCGGCTGATCATAGAACGGTACGATTTCAAACTCATATCCTGTGGAGCTCTGGAACTCAACCGGGGTACCTGGATGATAAGCAAAGAACAAGGAGAAGAGATTTCCTGCTTTGCATACGGTTCTCCAGTTTTCTGTGTTTGTTCCGGCATCCTTGCTGATGTAGCCTTTCTGATACCAGTCATGCAGCATAGTTGCAGTCTCCTTGTACCAGTCGCTTGCAAAGTAGTTTTCTACGGTTGTGCTGTTGGTCTGATCCATCAGAGCGCCCGTGTTGGCATCGCCAAGTCCATCAGCGCGGGACAGACGGCTCAGAGGCGTATCACTGTTGTTGCTGGAGAACAGCATTGTCATATCAGGCTCGCCTGCCTGTACGGTCTCAAATACTTTCTCCATATCCTTCGGCTCTTTGATTTCATCGGTATTGATATTATACTTTTCTACCAGGTCTTTTCTCATGAAGATGGCTGGAATGCTGCCTCGTTCGATCTGGTTCGGAACGCCATAGACAAACCCATCAATCTGATTTGTTTTTGCAATATCCTCGCCATAGATATCTTTCAGGTTTGTGCCGTATTTGTCAATCAGTTCAGACATATCCATGATCTGGCCGGAATGCATATACTGTACAGCTGTTGATGCACTTGTGTACAGAAGATCGATTTTCTCATCGCCGGAAAGCATCAGCTGTAACTGCTGAGATGCGCTTGCCCACGGAAGAACAACGATATCGAGCTTTGCATTCAGCTCCGGCTCCAGAATCTCGTTGATTTTTTCTTCGATTCTCTCTTCATCCGGCTGCTGGCTGCCCTGCAGTACCATAGTTACAGTGTACGGCTCGCCTTTTTCCTCTGTCTTTGCTGTGCTTCCGGAAGCTGCGGAGGAACCGGAATCAGAACTGGATCCTGTGCTTCCGCATGCTGCCATGGAAAATGCCATAGTTGCTGCAAGAATGCCTGCTAACACTTTTTTCTTCATACTTTTTCTCCTTTTCACGTAGCGTGTTGTGTGACCTTTGATGGTTGTATTATAGCAGGATTTTGGCTTACAACTCTATAACTGATTTGACTTTGAAGTATCACTCTTCCGACCTTTGTGTCTTTTTTGTGTCTTTTTTCTGTCAAAAATCTTCCACCATCTTTGCCCCTTCTGCCCCATCGAGTTCGGTCACGGTTCCATTCATGACACGGTAGACTCTCTGGCAGAGGCCGAGGACACTCGGACGGTGCGTCGTAACGATACAGGTTTTGTTGGGACGCTGACGGATGATGTTTCGGAGGACGTTTCGTTCCGTCGTAACGTCCAGTGCCGAGGTGGCTTCATCCAGAAGCAGCACCGGGGCATCGCGGAGGACGGCACGGGCGATGGCAAGCCGCTGGGACTGGCCTTCGGAGAAACCGCGGCCACGTTCCCCGACGCGGCTGTTGATGGTATCCGGCAGATGCTGAACAAAATCCCAGGCGCAGGAGATTTTGAGCGCTTCGATGATCTCCTCGTCGGTCGCATCCTCTTTTACCATGCGCATATTTTCGGCGATTGTGCCGGAAAGGATCGTATTTCCCTGCGGCACATAGGCGAAGAGATGACGCGTTTCGGCGTTCATGGGAACCGTTTTTCCGTTTGAGGCAATGATCACGGTTTCCCCCTCCTGCGGGCGGATAAGGCCGAGAATCAGGCGGATCATCGTTGTTTTTCCCTCGCCGGACGGGCCAACCAACGCTACAATCTCGCCGGGGGCGGCCTGAAACTCCGATCTGGTGATTACTTTATTTCCTTCTATATAAGAAAATTCTACCCCATGCATCTGTACCCGGAAGCCATCCTTCGCCAGTGGATCGAGCTTGGCGCTATCCGGGATATGGACCTCTTTTGGCAGCTCTACGAGCTCACGGATCCGGTGCGCCGAGACGGAGCTGTTGAGGAAAGACGGAATAATCGAAATCACGTTTCCAAACGCGCCGGAAAGGTTACTCCGCTGCTGCAGGAACAGCGTCATGGTTCCATAGGTAATGTCGTGCGTCCACAGACGGAACAGGCAGTATCCGAACGCCGTAAACTCCACCGCACTCCCAAGAATAGACATTACGATATTGGTTTTAATCGTAAACAGATTATATTTCAGGCTGATATCCTTGAAAAGTCCCTGCCACCAGCGCATCTTTTTACTGTAATACGGTGCGATGCCAAACGACTTGATCGTATCAAAATTGTAGAACGCTTCTACCTCAAAGCTCATCAGATTACTGCTCATCTCGCGTACTTCTTTGCTGTATTCCCGCTGACGGCGGATCATAAACCGCGACATCAGAAGCAGGAACGGTGCGCTTAAAAAAGCAATCAGTGCCATGACCCAGTCATAATGCAGAATCACGAAGAAGGTGGCAATAAACCGATACACGGCAATGATAATCGTCGGGAGCCAGCTGATTGCGTTGCCGCTGACCGTTCCAATGTCGCCGTTGAAACGGTTGAGTACGTCACCGTTTGCGTATTTGCTGATTTCCAGCCAGTCCGCATCGACGATTTTGTCAAAAATATCCGCCTGGATGTCGTTGTTGATGGCGATACCAAGCTTCGTTGAAATGCGGTTGATGACACTCTCAAACCCAAGGCTGAACACGGTGCTTCCGATCATGATGCAAAGCAGCAGCGGGAGCTTCTGTATCTGGTATCCGGTGATGATATCGATCAGGTATTTTCCTGCCACGCTGCCGACAAGCCCAAGCGAAGTGCTTAAGATACCGAGAATCGTATAAAAAACAATCGCACCCTTATAGCGCGCGCTGTAGCCAAAAATCCATTTCCAGTCATCGATGATTTCCGAGAACGTTCCGTTTTTCCATCGCTCCGACAGGATGCGGAGAGACTCGAAGGGAGCGTCTTTACTTTTCTCTCTGGATTCTTCCTGCATGCGCGTCTCCTCTCTTTTTCCAGTCTGCGGTGCGGATCATATCGTATTTTTTCAGCAGCTCGACACGTCCCGCGCCCACTTCAATGCTCGATTTCTGTTCTTTTTCTCCCTGCCCCAGCCATTTCAGGATTCGCTGCACGTATGCAGCCGGGAGCAGAAACGGATACCTCGCCGCATAGGGATACTTGTTTTTCATATAGGAAGCTTCCGGAACCAGCGATTTCCAGATTCCCCCTGCTGTGTGCTTTTCCGCCCCGGTCTCTGCCGCATACAGGGTAATGTTTGCACTGTGGATTCGTCCCGCACTCGATTTTCCGAACGAACCGGCATCGAGAATATCGATCAGAAGCGCTTCGGAATCCGGGTGAAGCTTCTTTGCGGCACGGACTGCCCCACTTGCTTCATAGGAAAAGCTCAGATAGCGCTCGCCGATATCCAGCAGATTGATACAGAAACACGTCATGTGATACTCTTCGCACAGCTGCCAGAACATTTCCCAGTCTATTTTTCTTCCATATACACGAATCATCTGTACCATGTCACAGATCTGACGGATCCCGACACCGCCGTGAAGAAAGTGCTTGAAGCTGTGACAGAGAAGATAGAAAAGATGATGCGTTTCTTCTAAGGTAAAGATGCTCTGCCCCTGCACTTCCACTTTGGATGGATGCGCAAAAACATCGGAAAATGCACGGTTCAGATAACCATAGGCAGAGGATTCTGTGCTGAACAGCCTGGTATGTATTTCATAGAAGACCCCTGTTTTCGGATGAATGTAGCCCATCTCTTCCGGGATATCACCGTCTTTGATGCCATCCGGCATTGCGGCTTCTTTGTCCCGCACAAAGCCCTTCCGCATAAAACAGGCATCTACTGCTGCAAAATCCTTTGCCGAAATCAGAAGATCCTCATCCCCGGACGGGCGCAGATCTGGCTTCGGATAGAGATTTCTGCACACAATTCCTTTCATCACCAGCGGCTGCACGCCCAGATGCTCCAGCTCCTTTTCATCGGAAAGAAACAGCGCTGTACGCGAAACCTGCTGCAAAACACTCTGCATTGCCTGCGTTTTTACCTGTCTGCGAAGCTCGTCCGGAAGTCCCGCAAATTCCGGTGTTTTTCCCACAACATCGTAGACCGCTGACAGCAGCGAATGCTGTGCCGCGAGGACAAACAGATGATTCCATTGTTTTTCTGTCAGCCCCTGAATTTCCGCCGGCGATGCTTTTTCTTCTGTCAAAAACGCACGAATCACCGCAAGGAATGCGGTTTCTGTTTCTGTAATCATCTTCTTTTCCTTTCATTTTCTCTGCACGCATCATTTTTCTTTTTATCCACACCGAATAACCGGGCATATCCATGCATCAGAATCGGGCGAAGCGGGATGATGCGAATCCAGACCTGTGCAAAAAACTCCCACCAGAACGTTCCCGGTACAAGTATTTTTCCTTTTCGTTCCACTTTTGTCACCCATGCAAAGATCTGCTTCCGTTGCACATGATGCTCGATTTCCGTCTGTGCATCCCCGATTATGTCATAACCGTCTGCATGAACGCGGCAGATCCGATGCACGACAAACTGTCCGCCCGGCCGCTCGTAAAATACGATATCACCTTTCCGAAGTTCCCGCTCCGGCGCTCGGAAGAAAATACTGTCGCGTCCATGAATCAGAAACGGCGCCATGCTGCTCCCGGAAATCACCATACGCACTTCTCTGCCCTGCTCTACAAGTTCTTTCAGCATTCCGACATAGGCACGTGTATCCATCATTTTCATGCATGTTTCTCCCTTTTCTGAATCATGTTTTTGTGCAGTGCAGCTGCATATGTTTCACATTCGAACGAACCGATCCCGATCTCCTGCTCCAGCGTTTTCACCGCATCTTCTGAAATGTCGCACGCCAGATGATACACCGGAACTTTTCCAGCAAGCTGTTCGAGAAGGTCAAGACTGTGCACCAGTCCCTCCCTGTCCCAGCGGTTCATGGTGATCTGTCCGTACAGACTCGTAAATGCCTCTGCCGGACGCAGCCGCCACGCCTGATTCGTCTTTGCCTGGCTCAGCATTACAATGCATCCGACCGGGAGCTTTTTGTTTTCGCAGACTCCTGATGTTCCGCAGACCGGCCAGCCGTTTGCTGTCCACGCTGTGCCATCATATTCCAGCAATGCCTTATCCCCATTTACGGTACGGCTTCCCCGGTACTGTTTCCAGAGTTCCGCCTGCGTGGTTTTGCCCGTTCCCGATGGTGCAGAAAAGAGCATTGCTTTCCCCTGATACTCCGTGTATGCACAGTGCAGAATCAGGCACGGCTGCTCTGCCAGACGGCGCTCCAAGGCAAGGAGGGAAAGAAAAACAACTTCATACTTTTCAACTTCTGCCAGATACCACCTGCCGACGAAAACCTCCGCACGATTTTGCGCAGTCTCACGGTAGAATGCATAAGGACGCGCTTCTCCTTTCACACCGATCCGGCGGCTCTCCAATCCTTCTTTTGTATGAAACACCTGCAGATCGACCCGATCCACAATCAGCTCTCCCTCCGCTTCCGGCAATATGTCGACGGCCGTAATGATATATGTATAATCCGCAGAATCCGTTTCCACCAAAAATTTTTCCATATCCACCGGAAGTACCAGCTCTTCCGGAAACTTCAGCCGGAAGGAAAAACTCCCTGTCTGAAATGTTTTTTCCATCAAAAACTCCTCTTTCTCCCCATGATCTTCCCTTCTCTCCGCAACGTATCACGATCCCTTTTTCCGCATTTATGATAACAAAAAAAAGAGACTCCGTCAATCTTTGTGTCCTTTTTTGTAATTAAATACGTAATTTTATTTTTGACTGATCTGCAGCGTTTTATAGTCATGCCGGAAATACAATTTGTTTTTTCTATCAGACCGCTTTTGTCCACAAAAATCTGCGACCGAAGCGCCATCTCATCCATACAAAAGTGCATATTGCAAAGCGTGTTTTTTGCCAAAGTTTCCCTTGACAATTACTGTCTATTTCTCTATAATTCTATATGTAATAAAAACTGTAATATTTTATTTTTACTTGTTTTTCTGGCATTGTACTTTTGAAAGAGGGCTGGGATGTTGATGGAGAATGTAATGGAACGTGCTTTATCAGAGGAAAAGCACTATTGTGCCAATGAAGATTACATAGTAAGAGAAATTGCAGGGGAGACAATTCTTGTGCCGACGGGGGCGAGTGCGGAACATTTTAATGGAATGCTGACACTGAATGAGACTTCGCGGTTTTTGTGGGAATTGTTTCGGATGCCGCATACGTTTGAGGAAACGGTGGCAGCCGCGCAGGAACGATATGAGGACGATAACCAGTCTCTGGAATCGGATATTTATGATTTTATGAAGGAAAGTGTAATGCTCGGATTTCTGAAGGAGGAGGAGTGAATATGGAAAAAATGAAGTGGACACGACCGGAAACTACCGGGGAGATGTTTGAGGCGAATGAGTATGTGGCAGCCTGCATCACAGGTTTAATTCAATGTGCTTACCCAGGTGATGGACAAACCAATGGACAGATAGACAAATTTGATGATTATAACGGGAAAAAAAGTGGCTATTGGACAGACAACAAAGGCATGCTGCATGGTCTTTGTGGCTACGATGCGAAAATTTCTTTCAGTGAAGATACCGGAAGTGGTTTTGAATATATTGGTGATAAGATTCAGCGAAACCGTCCTATTTACAGTATCAAAAATTATAGCCCAGCCGTCGGTACGTATTACAATGTAACCTGGAACAGTGACGATGGTGACAATCACAGCGGTACGTATTCTCATACTGGTCGTCTTAAAATCACTAATATTGACAGTAACCACCCTAACCATTCCTAATTAACCATAAATTCAAAAAAAATAGAAATTTCCCAATCACCCGAAATGCGGTCAGCTCCCCAGAAGTTGGCCGTATTTCCATATCTGCATATCTATACAGAAAGGACCCCCATGGACAATCTCACCTACGAAAAACATCTGATCTCCAAAGCCGCCCGCTCCCACACCCCGATTAACGGCAGTCTCGAGCTTCTCCCCTTATGCAACATGAACTGTGGCATGTGCTACGTCCGGCTCTCGCGTCCGGAGATGGAGCGCCAGGGGCATCTGCATTCTGCTGCGGAATGGATTTCGCTTGCGCGCCAGATGCAGAAATCCGGCACGCTTTTCCTTCTTCTGACCGGCGGCGAGCCGCTCCTCTTTCCAGATTTTAAAACGTTGTATCTGGAGCTTCGCAGCATGGGTATGATTCTGACGATCAATACGAACGGGACTCTGATTGATGAAACCTGGGCGGACTTTTTTGCACAACATCCGCCGCGGCGCATCAATATCACGCTGTATGGAACTTCGAAGGAAACCTACCGCGATCTCTGTCATTACAAAGACGGGTTTGAAAAGGCGCTGCGCGGGATTCGTCTTCTGCGGGAACGGAATGTTGATGTGAAAATCAACGGCAGTCTCGTGCGAAGCAACAGCACGGATGTGGACTCCCTAGTGGCACTCGCCCGCTCTCTCGACGCTCCGATCAACATCGACACCTACATGTATCCTGCCCGGCGCGAGCGATCCGCTGCGTTTTGTGAACAGTCCCGGCTTCTGCCAGAGGACGCTGCACGTGGAAAAGTGCAGTTTGAAAAAGCTTCCCTCGATTCCAAAACCTATCTTCAAATGGCTCAGACCATCATAACCCGCGTCTCCGAAACGCCGGATACTCCCGAACCTGATTTCCAGCGCATGCGCTGTCAGGCGGGCCGCACTTCCTTTACAATCAACTGGCAGGGAAAGATGCGCCCCTGTGTGATGCTCTCGCAGCCGGAAATCAACGTTTTTGAAACAGGATTTGATAACGCATGGAAGCAGCTTCAGTGCGAAATCGAAACCATCACCTTAAATCCCCGCTGCTCCTCCTGCTCCCTCCGTCGCATCTGCCAGACCTGCGCTGCCTGCGCAAAACTGGAAACCGGCGCTTACGACGGCATCCCCGGCTACATGTGCCGCTATACAAAAGAACTCCTGCATCTCTATTCTGCGGATCTCGCTGCCTCACGCGCCTGAGCCATGAGAAAAACACTTTGTAAATTTCTCAGGTTCCCCTTCATACGCCTTCGATTTCGTTGGCAATGCCCACACGCGGTGCCTCTGCAGCCGCTACGGCTGGTTTTGTATACCATAATGTACTCATATCCTGTCTCCCCATTCTGTCACCAAAAGAGGGAGGCAGACGATTCCACCTCCCTCTTCGTTTTTCAATTTCTATCTAATACTTAATACTCGACGTTCTCTTCATTTCCTTCTTTTCTGACCGTCAGAATCTCTGTCTCACGTCCTGTCAGCGCGCGGCTTCTTTCGCCCGGCTGCTGTCCGCCGATGGAGATTTCATACTCGCCCGGCCGTACGACACATCCGCCGTCCTCTGTGATAACAGCAAAATCTCTTGCATGCAGTGTCACGGAAACCTCTTTTTCTTCTCCTGCCTGCAGTTCCACGCACGCGATGCCTTTTAACTGGAAACCTGGCTCACCCGGCTGTGCGTTTTTGTATTTCACATAAACCTCTACGCTCTCATGCAGCGGATATGCACTCTCATTCTTCACCTTCGTGCACACGGTCACATCGTCGAGCACCGCGCTCGTCTCCTGCTCCGTTTTTGCGCCGCTGTAGGAAATTGTTCCATACGTCAGTCCATATCCAAATGGATACAGAATATTTTTATCAGTATAGCGGTAGGTTCGTCCTGCCATACTGTAATCGGTGAACTCCGGCAGATTTTCTGTTCCCTGATAGAAAGTCACCGGCAGTTTTCCGTTCGGTGCATAATCGCCGAACAGCGCCTCTGCCACGGCTTTTCCGCCGCGCGCACCCGGATACCAGCTGTCAAGAATAGCCGGTACATGCTCCTCGGCCCAGGACAGGTCGATGGCACTTCCTGCCGAGAGAACGAGGACTACCGGTTTTCCAACCGCTGTGATTGTCTCAAGCAGTTCCTCCTGTAAGCCCGGCAGATTGAGGCCCAGCTTATCGCCGCTCGCGTATTCGTTTCCGGCATCGCCTTCCTCGCCCTCAACAGTTGCATCAAGTCCAAGGCACAGAACGACAACGTCTGCGTGCTCAGCGGCAATGACAGCCTCTTTGAAACGGTCTTTGTCCTCGCCGAGTCCTTCGACTTTATTTTTATACAGATGGCAGCCCTCTGCGTATGTCACTCTCACATCATCACCGACATACTGCTGAATTCCTTCCAGCGGTGTGATGTATCTGGACGATGTTCCCTGATAGTTTCCAACCAGCGCTGCTCTCGAGTTCGCGTTCGGTCCGATCACGGCGATACTGCGGATCTTCTTCACATCGAGCGGCAGCATGTTGTTTTCATTTTTCAGCAGAACCATACTTCTTCTCGCTGCCTCGACGGACAGATCAACATGCTCCTTGCACTCGACTAGATCGTAGGACAGATCTTCGTACGGTGACGGATAGTCTTTCATCATACCGAGGCGGATGCGGATTTCCATCAGGCGCTCAACTGCCGCGGTGATTGCCTCTTCGGATACCAGGCCATCCTCGTATGCTTTCGGCAGATGCAGGAAAGCAACGCCGCAGTTCAGGTCACAGCCGTTGTTGACGGCACGCGCTGCGGACTCCTCTACATTTTTGGTCACTCTGTGGTGCTCATGGAAATCTATGATTGCCCAGCAGTCGGAGACAACATGGCCTTCAAAGCCGAACTCATCGCGCAGGATGTCCTTTAACAATGTCTTGCTTCCGCATGCCGGTTCACCGTTGACACGGTTATACGCGCCCATGACTGCCTCGACTTTTGCATCCTTGACACAGCGTTTGAAGGCATACAGATAGGTGTCATACAGATCATGTTTGCTGACTCTTGCGTCAAACTCATGGCGGATCGCCTCTGGGCCGCTGTGGACGGCGAAATGTTTGGCACACGCCGCTGCCTTCGGGTGATCCGGGTCCGGTCCCTGTAATCCGCGGATGTAGGCGCATCCGAGCTCACCAGTCAGATACGGGTCCTCACCATATGTCTCATGGCCGCGGCCCCATCTCGGATCACGGAAAATGTTGACGTTCGGTGCCCAGAAGGTCAGGCCTTTGTAGATGCCGCGGTCGCCTTTTCTCGAAAACTCGTTGAATTTTGCACGTCCCTCGGTAGAAACAACATCACCGATCTCCTGCAGCAGCTCTTTATCAAACGTTGCTGCAAGGCCAATAGCCTGCGGAAATACCGTTGCCACACCAGCTCTTGCCACGCCGTGCAGTGCTTCATTCCACCAGTTGTATGCCGGAATGCCAAGACGCTCGATCGCCGGTGACTGATAGACCATCTGGCTCATTTTTTCTTCCAGCGTCATCTGGGAAACCAGCTGTTTTGCATACTCTCTCGTCTCTTTACTCATAGGTAAAATCCTCCCGAAATTTGTTGCCTCTATTGTATCGCCACGTTTCCCGTTCGGCTAGTCAAGTATTGCTCTTTGCTTCTCATTTTATGCGATTTTTGCGAATGACACAGGGGAACATACGAGGAAATCGTGTATGCGTAACCATCCGATATGCACGCAGAAACTCCCGGCAGAATTTCTCGTATAAGATCTTCCGTCGGGAGTTTCCCTTATCTATTCCTGTGAAATTTTATTTCTGATACTCTTCCTCGATATTTTTTACCGCACGGAGCTTGTTCGCGTATTCCAGAATCTCTTCTTTGGAATATTTCTGTTTCCGGCACCAGGTGAGGATTTCTTCTTTTACTTCCTCCGGCATCTTGTTGTTCATGCGCAGACAGTCACAAAAGGTTCTCTTCGGAGAATAATATTTGTAGGAACCAAACTCTGTCTTTTTCTCACAGATTTCGCCCGGGATATCGGCATTCTGGAAATAAAAACGTCTGATTTCAAAATTTTCCAGATCCATTTTTTTTCGGTCTGTCCGTGCTGTTGCAACTGCAATCGTAGCCGGCTCTTCTTTCAGCATTCCGGCAAGCCATGCAGCACTGTCCATGCAGATGACTGCGCGTGGGTTTACTTTCGCAATTTCAATATATTGATAGTCTTCCGGTTTTTCATAACCACAATCCTTGCACCAGTACCAGCCGCGTGCAAATCGTTCCAGACTTCCTTCCTCTTCCATTTCTGCCAGCTGCAGTACGGTCACCTGATGATCTCTGAGGTCTGCGAAGCTCATATATCCATGATGTTCTTTAAATAACGTCGTGATCTTCTGGTATGTTTTAAAAAGCATATTTTCTTTCCCCTTTCAGGATGTGATACATCTTTTTTCATCTATAGGCGTTTGCACATATAATATTCCAATTTTCATGGAATGGCAAGCACTAATTTGCAAAAACCATGTTTTTTCTCTGTTTTTTTCTTATTAGCTGCTGCTAACATATTTCTCTTTTCATCACTTATAAGTATACCTTTTTTACCTGAAATATGCAACCTGCTGATCCGCTTTTTCTGTTCTCATACCAGCAGAAAAAGACCGGATTTTTTACTTCTCATCCGGTCTTTTTCTCTTTCATTCTATCTTTTAACGTTTACCGTAAAACCTTTTTCACTCTGCCGCTTTCTGGGCACAGACATTCAGGTTCCAGGAAGCGGAACATTTCCGCATGATTCCAATCAGCTCTTCGGAGCCCAGCGCATAGCCGACACGAAGGCCTGCCATCGCATAATATTTGGAAAAGGTGCGGAGAACCAGAATCGGTTTTTCCGGATGCGCTTTCATATAATCGACCATACTACAGCAGTCCGGCTCGGTGGCAAATTCCATGTATGCCTCATCCATCACCAACAGAACGTCCTCCGGAAGGGTATCTGCGAATGCCTCCAGCTCCCCGATCGGCACATACGTTCCGGTCGGGTTATTCGGATTGCAGATCACCACGATTTTTGTTTTTTCACCAATTTTTTCTTTCATGGCAGGGAGATTAAATTTCTGCTCTTCGGTAACCGGTACGGAAACCGGCACACCGCCGTTTAAGTATGCCATATCGGCAAATGCCCGTAGGTCGGCGCGGAAAACAGCACCTCATCTCCATCGTCCAGAAAGGTCAGTCCGATCATATCGATCATCGCACTCGATCCGGCGCCGGTCAGTACATTTTCTGCTTTTAATCCGTACTGCTCCGCTACCTTCTGTTTCAGCAGTACTGCTGCAAAATCAGGATAAAAATGGCTACCCGCCATAGAGTCCTCCAGCGCCGCCTCCTCCCCGGAAACTGTGATTTTTGTTTCATCCATACATTCCAGCCAGCATCTGCAGCAGTGCGTCTCGCTGTAGGTTGTCACCGGAGAGGCCTGTACCTCACATATCTTCATAGTGTAAGGACAGCGGCTCATAAATGCACAGCCCTTCGGAAGCTTTAAGAGGTCCGGCGGTGTTCCCGGAATCGGAACGAGCGGCTCGTCGTTATCCTTTGCCGAATTGTTGATACTGTTCAGAAGACCTTTCGTGTACGGATGATGCGGTTCGTAGAAAATCTCATCGACGGTTCCCTCTTCTACGATCTGGCCGGCGTACATAATGGCAATCCGGTCGCACATAGAAGCGACAACGCCGAGGTCGTGGGTAATCATGATAACGGAGGTTCCTTTTTCCTTCGTCAGCTTTTTCAAAAGCTCCAGAATCTGTGCCTGTACGGTCACATCCAGTGCGGTTGTCGGCTCATCTGCGATAATCAGCTCCGGGTCACACGCCAGAGCCGTCGCAATGATGATTCTCTGCCTCATACCGCCGGAAAATTCGAACGGATACTGATCGAGCCGTTTTTCCGGACTTGGAATTCCGACCTGCCGCATCAGTTCAATGGCTTTCGCTTCCGCCTCTTTTTTGGAGCAATTCTGATGCTTTCGAATTCCCTCTGTCATCTGAATTCCGATTTTCAGGATCGGATTCAGAAATGTCATCGGATCCTGGAAAATCATGCCGATGCGGTTTCCGCGGATCTGCTGCATTTTCTTTTCATAAGCCCGTTTTTCTTTCCGGTCCTTCGTGTGCGGCGGAGAAATGTTTTCTCCGTCGAAAAGGATCTCTCCTTCTTCCACTCTGCCGTTCGATGCCAGAAGCCCCATCAGGGTCAGCATGCCGACACTTTTTCCGGAACCGGACTCGCCGACAATACCAAGTACCTCGCCCTCTTCCAGATGGTAGGAAACATCGCGGACTGCGCTGACGGTTCCCTGCTGCGTTTCAAATTTTGTTGTGAGATGGCTGATTTCGAGTAAACTCATACGCTTCACCCCCTGGTTTTCTTTGGATTAAAGGCATCGCCGATTCCCTCGCCGAGGAAGTTCAGGGAGAAAATGGTGATACAGATGCAGATGGTCGGCAAAAGCAGCTGTCCCGGGTGCATGGTAAGCACCTGACGGGCATCCTGTGCCATGGAACCCCAGCTTGCCATCGGAGCGGAAATGCCGATTCCGATGAAGCTTAAGAAGGCTTCGGTAAAAATGGCATTCGGAACAAGGAAGGTAATCTGTACAATGATCGGTCCGATGGCATTGATCAAAAGGTGACGGAAGAGAATTCTCGCATCACTTGCTCCGATGACGAGTGCTGCCATGGAAAACTCCTGCTCCTTTAAGGCGATCAGCTGGCCTCTTACCTGACGAGCCATGCCGATCCAGCCCGGAATGCAGATACCGCAATAGAGAGAAGTCCGATGCTTAGCGTGTACGGAAATCCTCTTGCGATCAGTGTATTAACAGAAACGTTCTTTTTATAGGAAATGCCGAGATCTCCGTGCATCAGATTTTCCATGTAAAGAATATACTGTTTCCACATGGGTTCATCCAGTCCGTAGGTCGATTCGAGCTGTTCAATCGCGCTCTGGGAAAGATTATCCGCCTCGAACGGGCTGCCCGGCATAATCCGAATCAGGAAAAAGGTAATGGTGATCAGTGCCCAGATCGTCACCACTCCAATGAATAAACGTTTTATGATGTATCTTACCATGCAGCATTCCTCCCGTTCCGGCTTTTTTAGCTCAGAAGAGGCAGCCGAACGATCTGTTCTGGCTGCCTCTTTGCACCTTTTTACTGTCTTTTGTTTTTATAATGCTTCCTCGCCGCGCTGGCCGGTACGAACCCGGATGACGTCTGCCACTTTCTCGACAAAAATCTTTCCGTCTCCGATGTTTCCGGTACACAGCTTCTTTTCCAGAAAGCCTTTTAATACTTCAATTGTCTTATCGTCACCGACGGTCTCGAATTTGCATTTCATCAGTACATTCGGTCCGCTCATGGTTCCACGGTACATCACCCGGTAACCCTTCTGGTTTCCATATCCGGTGATATCCGTTTCCATCACGCCGTACACGGCACACGATTCCATGATGTCGATGACATCCTCCCGGTTCGCGGGTTTGACAATAACTGTCAGCTTTTTCATATCCGCACCACCTTTTTATTGATCCTTTTTCATCGATTCTTTTTATTTGTCATTGTGGAAGTGGAAGTTTGCATAAGCGCTGCATCCGTGCTCGTGCATATCCAATCCGTCGATCTCTTCCTTCTCGGTTACGCGAAGTCCGATGGTCTTTTTCAGGACGAAGAACAGAATGAACGCCAGGATCAGGGTATATGCTGCAACTGCTACAAAACCGATCATCTGGGTGATAAAGCTGCATCCCTCGCCGAAAATACCGGTGAATAAGGTTCCGAGTGCTCCACAGACACCGTGTACACTGATTGCACCAACCGGGTCATCGATTTTTACGACTTTATCAAAGAATTCAACTGCGAATACAACGACAACACCTGCAACTGCTCCAATGAACAGTGCCTCGTAATCATTGACTACATCACAGCTTGCTGTAATAGCTACCAGTCCGGCCAGTGCGCCGTTCATTGTCATACTGATATCCGGTTTTCCATAACGTACCCAGGTAACAATCAGGGTAACAAGTGTTGCTGCTGCTGCCGCAAGGTTTGTAGTCATGGCAATGTCGCCAAGATTATAGGTTGCTGCTGTGGTAGATCCACAGTTAAATCCGAACCAGCAGAACCAGAGGATAAAGACACCAAGTGCTCCAAGCGGAAGGTTATGACCAGGAATAGCAACCGGTTTTCCCTCTTTTGTATATTTTCCGATACGAGGTCCGACCATTTTTGCACCGGCAAGGGCACACAGACCGCCGACCATATGAACTGCCGTAGATCCTGCAAAATCATGGAACCCGATCTGGCTTAACCAGCCGCCGCCCCAGATCCAGTGTCCGGTGATCGGGTAAATAAAAATGCTGATGGCTGCGGAGTAAATCAAATAAGAGATAAATTTGGTTCTCTCTGCCATAGCTCCTGATACAATCGTTGCCGATGTTGCACAGAACACGGTCTGGAAAATCATGAATACGCCGATCGGCAGTCCGTTGAACATGCCATCTGCATCTGCCAGCGATTTCGGATGAAAGAAACCTGCTGTTCCGATAAAGGCATTGCTTCCTCCGAACATCAGCGCAAATCCGATGATAAAGAAGAAAATAGAGCCGAGCACGAAATCCATCATATTCTTCATCAGAATGTTTCCGGAGTTTTTCGCTCTTGTAAATCCTGTCTCCACCATGGCAAATCCGGCCTGCATAAAATACACCAGAAAGGCTCCGACCATGGTCCATACGATATTGAGTAATACCTGTGTGTTTTCCATAATAAGTTCCTCCTCATTCCCATCTTACCTGTTCCCGTCTGCAGATCTTCTGAAACGGTCATCTCTAAAACGGTAGCTTTCAGATTTTTTAAAGTGCCTGTTCGCCGTGCTCACCTGTCCGGATCCGCACTGCATCTTCGACATCGTAAACGAAAATTTTTCCATCGCCGTAGTTTCCGGTTGACAGGTTTTTCACAACAAAATCAACGATTTTCGGAACCTTGTCGTCCTCCACAACGGTCTCCACTTTAACCTTCGGAAGCATTTTGGCCACGATTTCCGCTCCACGGTACATCTGACGATATCCCTTCTGGTTTCCATATCCAAGGATATTTGTGATCATCATACCGTTTGCCTTCTGCTCCTCGAGGAGTAGCTCCAGGTTTTCGAGGCTCTCCGGACGAATTACAATTTCCAGCTTTTTCATGATTTTCCCTCCCTTTCCGAACCGGCTCCTGTACAGCTTCTGATTTTTCCGGCTGCGGATTTCTTTTTTATCCGCCTTCCCGGTTTTCTCTTCCATTCATTTACCGGCTCTGCTGCTTCTATATAGAAATCTGTTTTCTGACAGATTTTCTAACCTCTTCTTTCATGCCTGGACTGTTCCGCAGCTCTGCTGTTTTTACAGTTGTTTTTACAGTCGTTTTTTGCAGCTGTTTTCACAATCCGCTGTTTTTAATTAATCACACTCGTCGGCATTCCCTCCAGGTAAGACCGGAAGTTTTTCACCGCCAGATCGACTGCGCGGAGTCTTGCTGCCTTCGGCTGCCAGGCGATATGGGAAGTAATAAAGGTGTACGGCGACTGCATCAGCGGAATCTGATACTGCGGCGGCTCATTTGCGACAACATCGAGTCCTGCCATATAAACCTTTCTCGATTCCAGCGCCTCAAGAAGCGCCTCCTCATCGATGATGATTCCCATCGTTTTCTGATAGAGCTCAATCTGCGGTACAAACAGTTGATTGTAGCTTGCCTGCGGATTCGTTTCTTTTTCTTTCCAGTACCCTGTTTTGGTGTAATCGCTCTGTACCGTCACGTTATGACAGATGTTCATGAGCAGTGCCATCGCATACTGGGCAATGGTGACATCGCCGTAAATCGTATTCGTTATGGTCACGCCCCGGCGTCTTGTCATTTCCACATCGAAGTCTTCAAATCCATGTCCCAGCATTGCGATATATTTCAGATTCGGATGCGCTTCAAAGAGCTTTTCGTTGATCACTCCTTTGTGGACCCAGATACCAAGTGCTGCGTCGGCGTTCCCGATCTGACTGCTGTAATCTTCGAAGGTGTACCTCTTTTTCTCCTGATGGATGATACGGAACTTTCCGATCTGTGGTACGGTCTGCAGCATTTTGTTCCACTCTGCTTCTATTTCTTCGTACGTCAGATCGATGGTTCCCGGGTCTCCCTGAAAAACGACTACCTCATAGTTTTCTTCTTTCATACGCCTCGCCTCCTGTTGTGCAATCAGTCCGCAGATCATAACGAGCTTTTCGGCTGCGTGACACGCTGTTTTCTTATCCCCGCTTCCGAGGAACTGTGCTCCGACAACGGAACCGCCGCTTGCCATCGATGTGAAAATCACGATCAGCAGTACACAGATCGTATTGACAAGTGAGATTCCGGAAACAGCCGTTTCACCGGCCCCGGATACCATCACCATATCTGCCATACCGACGGTAACGGCCAGCACCTGTTCCACAATCAAGGGAACGATCAGCCGGACCAGACGCTTTCGGTCAAATAAAACGTTTGTGTTTTCCATCGGACTTTCTCCTTTCCGGTAAAATCAAAAAGCGATCTGGAAATTCTTCTTCCAGATCGCCCCGTTGCGAACTCTTTACTGACGTTTCTCCTTTGGATTGAAAAACGCGGCACGAAGCTTTCCCTTCGTACCGCGCCTTCGCGAATCCATTACTTATATGGAGTTTATCTTGAAAAACAGACAGAGCGTTTTCCGGTTTTCTGAGAGTGTTTTTTGGGAGAAATAAAACCTTGGAGAAAGGGAGAAAATTACAAACGGAGCGATTCTATTCCCAGAACCGCTCCGTTGCGTTATCTTTACTCTATTCTTTTTCTCTGCTGTTTTTCAACATAGGCACATTCTAGCGGAATTCCCGCTTTTTGTCAATCCTTAAATTTTTTGATGATTTTCGGTCTTTTGCGTCAGTTCTGTCAATTTTACACAATTTCACCGATGTTTTTTCGGTTGTTTCTGAATATTTTTCTCATGAACCTTTGAAATTTCTTTGTTTTCTTTTAAAATCGCGGAAAAACTCCGGCAAAATTCTGTGAAAATTCAGAGCGAACGCCAGACTTGGCATTCATCAAATATCCGCTACCTGTCTGGAGCGTGTTTGAAAAAAGCTCTGTTATGTCAGATCCAGTCAAAATCTCCGCCGGTAATCGCAAGACTTAAGAGTGCATCCATCTTTTCCACTTCCTCTTCGCCCTCAATTTTTTGCAGCAGCACTGCGGTGTCCAGCACATCCTCCAAAGATTCGCCAGGTCCGATTTCATAATCCACCTCCGCCTCGCAGTCCGGGCATGGGATTTTTTCCATCGTCTGAAGGGATAAAAAGCGGTTGCCGCATTTCTTGCATTCATAATAACCACATGTTTTGGTTCCGTCTGGTACGTAATACATTTTTTCATACTCCTTTTTATTTTTCATACTTCTCAATGATACACTGATGTTCTTTTACCGCATCCGTGAACTCGCTGCGGACTTCTTCATTTGGAATGTACGCCATCTGTTCTCTTCGATCGTATGCCAGATAGCCTAAGTGAATCAGTGCAGTTAAAACGTCATCTTTATTTTTAAATGTCACCATATCATTCTGATACGATTTCGTTTTTACTTTCACTCGTTCCCCGGACATCATCGTAATAATGTCTGTTATAATATGCATCCAATTACGTATCGGATTCTACATCTTAATTCCGCAGTATTCCCATGTCACTGTATCGAGCAAGAGGAACTCCTCTGTTCCAATCGGCTTTCCATCTCTGTAAGTTGAAAACACATCCGTGCTAATCAGATTTCCCTCTTTCGTAATTGCATCCATAGGTGTATGACCTACAACCTGCAACAACTTACGTGGCTTATATAATCTCATTTTTGAATGCTGTGGTCTCAGCCAGATCGGCGATGCATCATTCCACATCTCGATTCTTCCGAGCTGATTAATCGTCTCTAACACAGCATCCACATCATTATATTTTGCCCGCGGAACATATTCCTCTACAAAGAAATTCAGTACGCCTCCATGAGAAAAGAGAACATTGTCTATTCTCTGAACATATTTAATGGGATTATCTTCTGGAACAGCCTCTCGCAAATCCAACAACTTTCTTTGCACTGTCATTGAAGCCATGGAGCTATAACCGCTCTCCAGACAATGCCACAGATAACTCAAATCGTGATTCCCGTAGCACCAGGCTGTTTCCGGAAATGCTTTTGCAAACCGAATAGCCTCATCATAAGTTTCTTCATAAAGTCCGACATTATATTGCTTGTCCCAATCATCAGGGATGTCCATCAGACATACCGCTCGATCAGCAATTCCCTGATGCATAAGAGCTGTAGCCTGTTTAAACATCTGCGGTTTAAGATGAACATCAGGAATTACTAATATCTTCATACCATCATACCTTCTTATACTATTCTACTGGATATATCACCCTTTGTCCGGATATCTTCCAACTGATACCGCATTTGCAATGTCTTAATCCAATGAACTGCTGTTTCATAGCACCACCACAGACAGGACATCGTTTTGCTTTTGATCTCATCGCTTACCATGCTCAAATTAAGCTTCTCTTCTCCATTTACCTGAGGTACAGGTGATCAAGATGCCGAAGCGATGACACAGCCGAACGTTCTGGCAAACAAAACTTTCTGCACATCATCGGGGTAGAATTTGACCCAAAACATTACAAAGGAAAGTGACCCTGTACGACAAAAACATTATACAACAAAAAACACTGATTGGTAGACTTCATCAATATTTTTTTCTACAAATATTTTTATATTATATCATCCACACATGAAATCAAATACATAGCACTGTAAAATCAAAGTAAATATTTCGATCAACAGAACCTTTTATGACAACATCTCTTTCACACAAGTACTTCGATAATCACTTGGTGATATTTTATATCTTTCTTTAAATACTCGGTTAAACGTTCTCTGACTTTCAAATCCACTATCCAGACAAATATTTGTAATAGAATCACTCGTATTTTCCAAACGATGGCATGCATAGTTCAGCCTTGCATCGTTAAGATATTGATTAAAGTTTCTATGGAATGTCTTGGAAAAGAGTCTGGATAAAACATATTTGCTCACGCCCAGGTCTTTTGCCATCTCTTCCAACGAAAACTTCTTCTTGAAATTTGCTGATATATAGGAAACTGTCTGGTAAATAAGATCGTTGCTCCCCACACTGCTCTTTTCTACCAAATTTAATTTTCCTATGCAGCGTGCCAACACAATTTGAAGATATGCCTGTGCAACAGTAATATCCGACTGTTCTGTCTCTAAAATTGCATTTATAACCCTATATACCTCCGGTTCAACCTTTTCCGCTTTGATGATTGGGTATTCAGGAGCCATGGATTGCATGATATCTGCAAATTTGGCTATCGTAAATGGCGATGCAATCAGATAAGTCGCTTTATTTACACCGGGTGTCAGTACCTGATAGTGATGAATAACATCTGGAAATACAAAGCCTATATCTCCTTTTTCCATATGGTATAGTTCCTGTCCGACACCAAGTTCTAATGCTCCACTTGTTACACAAACGATCTCCAGTGCATTATGAAGATGTGGTTCAATATGTTTTGACTTCCTATTTATTGCTATGATCTCCTCTTTTGTGTCAACATATTTTAACTGCATGAAATACTCCCCTTTGCAACATTTGTCTATATCTTCTTTCGATTTGGCAAGCAATCCTTTTACACCTATCTTATAATCAACTTGTAAATAAGGAAAGGAGGAATTGCAAATGAGCAACCTAAAAAAATATCTGAATGACCTTTTAGTATTCTACACTGAATATTTTGAGCATCCTTACCATGTATAAATACTAAAAGGACTATTTTGTGAAAACTGAATATTTTCTTAAGGCCATTTCACAAAAATGAAGTGGTCCTTTTTTATTTTCAAAATACAGTTCTATCACTTTATATATAGAAAAAAGCACTGTCTCATCGAGCAACGACCAGACAACGCTTTCTCCTGTCAATTCTAATTTATGTCTGATGCATCTGTTACTTCATCTGCAGCAATTCCTTTTTCTGCTTTCAGTTTTTTATTTGCATCTTCTACATTCATTCTTGAAAGTGCAAACATAATCAATACATCAAAGATTAACGGAAGCCAAAGATACATGAACTGCATCATATCAAGTGCAGACTGTGGCTGAGTTGCATTTGTTCCGACATATCCACTGAACTCAAGCATCCATCCAACAACAGCGGTTCCAATACCTCCACCGATTTTTACACCAAGAGAAGTACAAGAGTACATCGTTCCGTCAATTCTCTTTCCCTGCGTAAGATAAGTGTATTCAGAGCAAGATGCGATAACTGCATTCATATCTCCCTGCCATGGTCCCTGACCTAAGGCTGCAAGAGCTGTAAATGCCATCATCAGCGGAACACTGCCCATATATCCGGCAACAACAACAAGTGCTCTACCGATGACTGCTAAGACGTAACCTCTTAAGTTCAGTTTATACATACCTTTCCACTTACCAACTAATGTCGGTGTGAAAATCAGGGCAATGATCAGTGGAATATTTACTGCCCATGCAAATTGTCCAAACAAATTCTTATTTTTCAGTACCCATGTCATGTAATAAATGCCAGCTCCAATCATGGCACCATATAACTGCTGTAAAATATATGTTCCACAAATCATCATGTAATATTTGTTTTTAACAAGAAGCTTGAATGCCTGTACCATTCCGTACTTTTCATTATCATCCTTTACTTCTCCTTCGTTAAGTTCTTCCTCAGGAAGTTCCTTAACAGAAAGTGCTGAAATCGTATTTATGACAAGACCAATGATTGCATAGATAATAGCAACCGTTCTCCATGCCGCAGCATCTCCACCACATTTATCTACAAATTCAACTGTAATCGCCTGAATCAGAAGACTTGTTGAAAATGCAAAAATAAAACGGTAAGATCCCATCTGCACACGCTCTTTGCTGTTCTTTGTAATCAGTGACGTAAGTGCTGAATAAGCAATATTGTTTGCTGTATAAAACACACCATTTAACAGTGTATAAGAAATAAAGAACCATGCATATTTAGCCGTTGTTCCAAAGCTGACTGGTACTGCAAAGCAGCAGACCAGCGTAATGGCACAACCAATGTATCCGTATAGCATCCAGGGTTTCGCTTTTCCCATTTTACTGTGTGTTTTGTCAATCATTGATCCAAAAAATATATCCGTAAAACCATCAAATAGTTTTGATACGGCAATCAGGGTACCCACGACACCTGCAGCAAGTCCTACCGAGTCCGTCAGATAGACCATCATAAAAGATGTCAGGAACGCATAGACTACATTACCTGCAATATCACCTGATCCGTATCCAATTTTGTTATACCATTTCAAATACTTTTTTTCTTCCATCGAATTTCTTTGCTCCTCATCTTCATCGCACTTAGAATCTCAATATGTCTAACCGTATGATGTCTAATTCTAATTTTTTCTCTGTTTTTGTCTGATTGCTCTGTATATCCGGACTTTACATTGCAATCAGACTATCCTTCTTTGTTTACGGGTTACATGAAACTTTATTATCCCTTTACATACGGTATCAGCGTAAACTGGAACCGGAATAATACATCATCAAATCGGTACTGATCCAATACAACTGGACCACAACTATTAGAACCAATGCCATTTAATGCGTAGTCAACACAGAATACTACACTATCTGATTCTATTAATTCATAATTATGCGTTTTCTTCTCAAGTTCTTCCTGTGTATAATAAGAAGCATTGAATGAAAATGCCTTTTCTGCGGATGCCACAATTCCATATCGGCTGTTGTTAAGCTCTACATATTCACAATCATAATGGCTTCCATTTTCCTGTGGACGGATATAGTCCTCATGTAAATCCCCTACATCTGCCCGGTACAAACCGTGGCTCGCAGCCTGATGTTTATCACAATAACTTTCCTGTGGTCCCATTCCAAAGTATCTTACAGCTGAAAGTTTTTTATCCAGGAACATCCTCACACCAAATCTCGGAAGATCCGGGAATTCATCGTCTTTTGTTACTGCAATATCTGCATCAATCTTTCCAGCAGCTTCTATTTTCCATGTAATCGTCACATCAAGAATCTTCTGTACTGTCTCTGCCACAACGGAAGCATGGCTTGTAATCTTCACACCATGTTTTCCCTGCACAACCTCTGTCGTATAGGCTCTTGTGTAAGCCTTATCATAGTGGGCTTTCTTCCATTCAGACTTGATGTACATATCGTTATCTGTTGGAGCTCTCCAAATATTTAATTCCATCGGATGGTTCAAGTATTCCCGCCCTGCGAATTTCATCTCTGTAAAGAGTGCAGTACGTTTGTCTATGGTATAAGCAAATTCACGCCCCTTGATATGAATCTGTGTATCATTTTCATTTACCTGTAATTCAGAGTCCACTACTGTTTTTGGTATCCATTTCTCTGCAAGTTTACATTTTGTATCCTCTTTACTTACCTCAATTTCATCAAATCCAAGAATATGGTCTTCATTCAACAGTGGCAATTCTTTTTTCAGATGGTAAATAAGTTTTAAATAACATTTCCCATTCTCTGGAACATTGATCTTCAGGTTTGTTTTTCCTTCCCCGTGTGGTGCCACAGAAAACTCCGGAAGTATGCCTTTGCTGATCACAAGACCATCCTGTGTCAGCTCATAACTAATCTTCACATAATCTTTCAAGTCATCAAAATCCATGTAGTTATGAAGCACCAGTTCTCCGCTTTCTTTGTTATAGGAAATAACTCTTGCCGGGCGATAAACATTCTTGTATTCCAAAAGTCCTGTATGTACCGTTCTGTCCGGATATACTAATCCATCCATACAGAAGTTGCCATCATGAATTTCTTCGCCATGGTCGCCCCCATAAGCATATATAGTCTTTCCATTCTCAGCAGTTCCATGAGCAATCGCATGGTCACACCATTCCCAGACAAAGCCGCCGCACATTTTATCATTATCCTGAATCATCTGGAAGTAATCTTCAAAATCTCCAGGTCCGTTTCCCATGCTGTGACAGTACTCTACCAAAAGGAAGGGTTTGCTTCCATCTTTATCCAGATATTCCTGAATTTCGGAAAGCGCCGGGTACATCCGGCTGTACACATCCAGATTGCTGTAATCATATGTTTCATCATAATTACGGTATCTTGCACTCTCATATTGTGTGATACGGTCTGGATCAAAATTCTTTGTCCATTCCAGTGCTTTTTCAAAGTTGCAGCCATAAGCACTCTCATTTCCCATTGACCACATAACAATACAGAAACGGTTTTTGTCACGTTCCACCATGAGTTTTACGCGATCAACGATTGCCTCTTCCCATACCGGATCATCTGCAATCTTCTCATTCCATCGTTTGAACCGATTGTAATCAGTGTCTTCTTTTCTGTAGATCATAAATGGACCATGAGCTTCAATATCTGCTTCATCTATTACCATGAATCCATACTTGTCACACATTTCATAGAAAAATGGTGCGTTCGGATAGTGGCTGGAACGGATCGCATTAAAATTATGCTGCTTCATTAACGTAAGATCGGTTGTGAGCTGTTCCAGACTGATTGTAAATCCAGTAACCGGATCGGAATCATGTCGATTGACACCACGGAATTTAATCTTCTGTCCATTTAGGTAAATGACCTGGTCTTTAATCTCTATCTTTCTTAATGCAATGTGATCTACAATTACTTCATTCTCTGTTTCAAGAATCAGTTTATATAGATATGGATTTTCTGTATTCCAAAGTTCCGGACTTGCGATTTCTAATACAGCTGTTCCTTCTTCAGCAATACTTCCTAGTGCTACAACTGCTCCGTTTCTATCTTCAATCGAAATTTTTACATTTAACGGAGAGTAGAATTTCATTTCAATTTCTACTTTCGCAAGCATATCCTCAATTCTTGTTTTAATATGATAATCACTGATTGCCTGTTTTGGGCGTTTCAAAATGTACACATCCCGGAAAATACCACTCATACGGAATTTGTCCTGATCTTCCAAATAGGAACCATCACACCACTTCATTACCAACACTGCCACCGTATTCGTTCCATCCTGAAGTACATCGGTAACATCAAACTCACTGGTCATATGTGAAACCTGGCTGTATCCTATGTAAGAGCCATTGATCCATACATAAAAGCAGCTGTCTACTCCTTCAAAGTTCAAAAAAGCTTTTGATGCTTTCTCATCTCTGCTGTACTCAAAATTATGTACATAAGCTCCACACGGAATATCCTGTGGCACATATGGTGGATCAAACGGAAACGGATACCGGATGTTTGTATACTGGTGTGTATCATATCCTGCCATCTGCCATACACTTGGAACCTGAATCTCATCAAAATTTTCTGTATCATAATTCTTCTCAAAAAAAGAATCCTGAATGTCATAGATGCTGTTAAAATACTGGAATTTCCAAGTTCCATTCAATAACTGCATACGATCTGATTCTTCTCTGTGTTCCACCAAGTTATCCATTCTTTTGGATGCCGGAATATAATAGGCTCTGGCTGGCATTGTGTTTTCGTGCAGTACGCTTAGATTTTCATAATAACGTGGTACGATCATAAATAACTCTCCTCCAATACATATACTTTTTTGTTCTTTGTTTCCCTAAAGCAAACCTTATACTTTACTTTTTTGTTTACGTTCCTTAGTTATGCTATATATATAGCTTATCCTAATCCGCAAAATATGTCTATAAATTGGATTAGACAAAATATGCACTAAATGATACAATGATAAAAAGTGCGAAAAGAGGTGCTGTCCTATGTACTTGAACACCGGTTATTTGAACCACTCACATATGGATTTCAAAGACAAAAGTCGTCCGCTGATTGTAGGTAGCTGTGGTACTTACCGTCTTTCCAGACATCCCAAACTTCCTACCTACCGTCCAAGGGGTCGTCTGGATTATCAGATTATATATATCACTGCTGGTTGTGGGCATTTTCATTTTGATAATGTAAATAATGAAACGATTGTTCCAGCCGGCAACATTGTACTGTACAGACCGAAAGAACTCCAAAAATATGAATATTACGGAGAAGATAAGACAGAAGTATACTGGATTCACTTCACAGGAAGCAATGCGAAAAATATCTTACGTCAATATGGGTTTCCGGATAAAGAACGTGTCTTTCAAGTGGGTACATCTAATGAATATGAACAAATTTTCAAGCGTATTATTATCGAGCTCCAACGCTGTCAAGATAATTATGAGGAAATGCTTGTCCTTTTGCTACGTCATCTTCTGATCAGTTTCCACCGGGAACTGACAAGAGAGCACATATTAAAAAATGAATACCTTGATCATGAGATGGATAATGCTGTTACCTTTTTCAGTGAAAACTACAATCAAAATATCAATATTGATGATTATGCTGCCTCACGAGGCATGAGTGTCAGCTGGTTTATCCGAAATTTCAAAAAATATACCGGTTCTACACCAATGCAATTCATTGTGGGAATCCGCATCAACAATGCTCAGATGTTACTTGAAACAACAACTTATTCCATCAATGAGATTTCTAAGATTGTCGGATATGATAACCAGCTTTATTTCAGTCGGCTTTTTCACAAGTTGAAAGGATATTCGCCGAGAGAATACCGAAAGCTGAGAAACAAATTCTGAAATCCACAAAGAGGATACCACCGAATTATCAAAACAATGATTTGTGATATCCTCTTCTCACTTTTGCTATTCTTATTTTACAAACTCAGCCGAATAATAATACATATACTCATTATCTGTATCTATGTATTCTCCTGTAATGTCCTGTATTGGCAACGAACTCACTCCTTGTTCGCCATAGATCAGTGCTGCCAAGCCTTGCTCTGTTCCGTACTCTATCGTGCTTTTGTTCTCTATAGAGGTCGCAGATCTTCCATAATATTCTCTGTTTGCAACACCTTCCAAGATTGGCATTTCTGTCATATATTTTGAATATTCATCTGCTGCAATAAGCTTTGCAGTAAAATTATCAAAATCCGGAGTGATGACAATCAATCCATTTTTTGCAGATTTCACGTCCTCATAGGAAAGTTCCAAAACTCGTTTATGAGAAACTCGTTTTCCAGAATGATATTCTGACAAGTAAACGTATAATGCTTGAAATGTATCTTTTGAATTGTATCGAAACATCATGGTTCCATCAATTCCGGACAACAATTCAGCCGTTTTCATTTCTACACTATCCGGATCTACTGCTTCTATATAATTTTGTGGTTGCCGCAATTTATTACATACCATGATTCCAAGAGTAATAGCAAATACTCCCACAGCAATAAGAAGTACAGCAATAATCTTCTTTAAATAACGCTGTTTATGACTACTATCTTTTGATATCTGTATCAGTGTATCTTCCGATTTTTTTTCTACATTAGTTACCTCAATATCTTCACCTGCCAAAAATTCATTTAGACTGATGCCTAATATTTCACATAATTCTAAATACACAGACACATCTGGTAAACAAATCCCACGTTCCCATTTGGAAACTGACTTATCACTCTTACCCAGTTTCTCAGCAAGCTGTTTTTGAGTCATACCAAGTTTTTTTCTTTTTTCTGCAATATAGCTTCCGATTTTCACAAGGTCCATAAATACTTCCCCCTTTCAAAATTATAGTATCTATTTTGTCCCAAAAAGTACACCCCTTAATGGTAGAATCGTATTATATAGGCAGAATCTCATCCAATTTCATAAAATAAAAAGGACGCTGTATGCTCTCGTTTCTTTCGGGGCTGCAGCGTCTTTTCTGCTTTCACGGCTCGCGCAGACCGCAAGGCAGTCAAACAGATTTTTCAGCAGACATAGTTTAAGCCCGATCGATTCTTTTTTCTCTCGACCGGGCTTTTAATGAATTTCCAGTAATTTCATTTTATACACCTGCTGCTTTCATTGATTTCGGGGTATTTCGTTATGTTCCTTTTGGACCGTACCTCCTGGATTTTTTTGTTTTTATTTTTTCCCTATGGGCCTCTGCCTTTCATTGGAATCATCTCCTTTAGGTTCTATATGTAAACTCTTCAGAGATTTTTTTGATGTTCAGATTAACTATGCCATTGGACTATACCTCTTACTTTCTTAGATTTTGTCTTGATGTTTCTTTTTCGTTTTTATTTTTGTTCTCTTTTCTTTTGTTGATCTTATATTAACTCATCTTCTCCGTTTTGTCAATACTTTCTTTTAATTTATTTTACATTTTATTATTTTCAGAATATTATGACATCAAGATCGAAAGATCAGAAACCTGATGCAGTCTCACTTACAAAGAGGCGGCCGCAGGCTTTCGCAAAATTCAACCCCCGGCTTTTTTTGACCCACCGCAGGGCGATCCTGCTCCCTCCGGAACTCCACAGAATCTTCTTTCCAAAAGAGGAGAACGAAAGACTCCGCTGTCTTTGCCTTTCGCAAAGTCCAGCGGAGCATTTTTCCCATATTCTTTCTTCTCTTCTTAATTTCTTATTTGCAGAGTTCTTCGGCCAGTGCCTCGATCTCTTTTACGTTCTCTTCCTTCACAGCGGACATTACTTTTACATTATTCTCTGTCCAGGTGATATTTTTGCTCTTCTCAAACATGCCTTTCATCACTTTCGCTGCGGTCGGTGCCCAGCTTCCGTTTTCGATCAGACCAATGGTGCGGTTCTGGAAGCTGCGCTCTGTCAGACGGTTGATGAAATCCTGCATGAACGGGTAAATACCTGCATTGTAGGTCAGCGTTGCAAGAACCAGCTTACTGTAACGGAAAGCATCCGCTACGGCGGCGGACATATCGTCTCTTGCCAGATCGTAAATAACAACATTCGGACAGCCTTTTTCTTTCAGCTTATCTGCAAGCAATTCGGCAGCTTTTTTTGTATTGCCGTAAACAGAAGTATAGGCAACCACAACGCCCTCTTCTTCCGGACGATAAGAAGACCAGATATCGTATTTTTCAATGTAGTGGCCAAGATTTTCCGTCAGAACCGGACCGTGCAGGGAACAGATTTTCTGGATATCCAGCGTACCTGCTACTTTCAGGAGCTTCTGTACCTGCAAACCGTATTTTCCGACGATGCCGATGAAATAACGGCGTGCTTCGTCATCCCACGGTTCCTCGCGATCGAGTGCACCGAATTTTCCGAAGCCGTCTGCTGCGAACAGAACCTTGTCGGTGCTGTCGTATGTAACCATAACCTCCGGCCAGTGTACCATCGGAGCGAACACGAAGGTCAGAACGTGTTTTCCGAGCGTAAGGGACTCGCCATCCTTTACTTCCAGTTTCTTTCCGGCGAGATCCATCTTTGGGAAAAAGTTTTTCATCATGGCAAAGGTTTTTGTGTTTGCAACAACGGTTGCTTCCGGATATGCTTTTACGAAGTTTTCAATATTCGCAGAGTGATCCGGCTCCATATGCTGTACGATCAGGTAATCCGGTTTTCTGCCATCCAGTGCTTTCGCAACATTTGCCAGCCATTCATCCGCAAAGTTTGCATCTACGGTATCCATAACTGCCGTTTTTTCATCGAGAATTACGTAAGAATTATATGCCATGCCGTTCGGCACTTTGTACTGACCTTCAAACAGGTCTACCTGATGATCGTTGACTCCCGCGTAGATAATATCCTCTGTAATTTTCATAAAAATCCATATCCTTTCCATCTTGTTTTTTCCTGCCCGGAACCTGCTCCGAACCGTATATTTTTATATTATCCTATGATGGAGGAAAAAGCAAGGAAAAAGCAAGGAAAAATAGTAAAGATTACTATTTTTACTTGCTTTTCTCCGTTCACACACACGATATCCCTTTTCCACAGCTTGCAAATCATCACAATACTTCTATTTTGCAGGCATGTTCTTTTGTTTCTTTATCATAACTGATTCCAACCGCCACTCGCAAAAGCAAGTGCAGAAAGATTCCGAGCGTACATGCTGATACTATGAGTATAGTCTTTTTCTGTGGGAGGCGCAAGAATGGAATCCCGTTTCTCACTTCTTATTTATTTTCCGGGAAAACAATCTCTTTCTCTGGTACGCCTTCTGATTTGATGACGTAGCCGTCAACATCATCAAAATGAATCTTGTACTGATATTCGCTTTCACGTCCCTCTTTTGCGTCATCGGCATCAGCGTAATAGGTAAGGCGAATTTCGAAAGTATTTTTGTTTCCTTCGCGCCAGGACTCATCGCCGATCAGCCAGTCGTTTTCGAGGTTTTTGTTTCTTTTCAGCAGCACCTCGGCGTACTGCTGTGCGCCTCTCCAGATTCCTGTGTTTTTGTACCGGTTCTGCATGGTGTTCTGATACTGCCACAGTGTTACAAACATGATCGTCGCCATAATTGCCGTGAAAAGAACGGTTTTGCATTTCTTTTCTTTTTTCTGTCTCTGCCGGCGGATACATCGAATGGTTCCGATCATCATCATTACCAGAACAAACAGATACCACAGGGTCCAGAAGATCTGCTCTTTTCGTTCCAGACCGCCGGGAATGAATTCTGCCAGCTGATCGCCCCAGACGAAATTTACCAGGGATGCCAGAATGCCGATAGACAGAATGGATGCTGCCCCATAGACTTTCCGGCTTTCTTCATCATCGAGGTTCTGGAAGAAATACCACAGCGATACAAACGCTGCTGCCACCAGACCGCCTAGAATCAGGCCGCCGCCCACGTTTACGATCTTTGCCGCCCACGCTGCCGCTGCCACACCGATCACCAGAAATCCCGCGATCACGTTTGCGTTCCGGTCCTGTTTTTTCTGCTGCCTTGAAATGTCACCTGCGTTCTGCAGCATTTCGGCCACCTCCTTCTGAGTATACTGAATTTCCGGCGCCGCCTCTTCCTTCGCCTTCTCCTGCCGTTCGGAGCGCATCAGTTCCAGCACAGAAATCCCAAGTGCCTGAGCCAGCGGCTCAATCGTCTGGATATCGGGAAAGCCAAGTCCCCGCTCCCACCGGCTGACGGCTTTATCCGTCACATGAATCTTTTCCGCAAGCTCTGCCTGCGTCATCTTTTTCTCTTTTCGCATTCCGGCAATAAACCGCCCGAACTCTTTCGCTTCCACGTCGTGTCCCTTCCTCCTGCTGTTCCCGCACCGTCTCATGTTGCCCAGCGGAGCGTTTTTACAGTCTCAGAATAGGCGAAAATAGGCTGTTTTGTCAATCTACGAATCCTTTACCTGCGTTTTTACGCCAAAAAATCCCCGATTCAGCACAAAAGTGCCAAATCGGGGATCTTGTATTTTCCTGTATTTACAGCCCGATCATATTTGCAAACAATACGATCAGCGGAATGGCAATGATGGTTCTCTCCAGAAAGATCACCAGCAGTTTCCAGAAATTCAACGGAATTTCACTTTTGATAAACGCCGGGGCGGGAACTTTTTGTTAAAAATATCGGAATCTGCCGAATTCTGCGATTCCCCCTGCTTCTTTCGTTGCATAGGCAAACAGTCCAACTCTGCATCCTGTGAAATGATCCATTTTGAAATAGAGCTGATGCCATGGTCCGATCTGTTTCCATTTTTCATCGCTCCAATATAAAAACCGGACTTTATCGTGCTGGTTCTGGAAATCTGCTTCCAGCCGGATTCTTATTCTCGATGATTCAACCGACACTGCTTCCCATTCGATTTCTTCGCTGTTGCCCTGATTTCCTTCCAGGCTGTCATTTTCCGCTTCGAGAGATCTCATAACCAGAAACATCCGTCCATCACGCTTTGTAACTGCCGCCATGCCGTAACATCCCTGTAATGCACACATACCTGCATAATCTCCGTCCTTCAGTCTTTCCGCATCAACGGTTACTTCTGTTATGCACATCGGAAACTTCATCCTCTGGGTGATCGTATTTACTGCCTGCGTGACATTTTTGCACTGCTTTTTACAGCTCATTCGGAGGCACCCTTTTTCTGCATCATTCTCAATCCAGGAAAGTTCCGGTTCGTGATTGAACTGCCAGCAGCTCTTCCATCCAAACGTTCCAAACAGCCGTTTCTGGTCCGGATTCCATTCTGAAAAATCATCACTCTCCACAAGCGAATGATACTGTTCCTCCGGTCTTGTGCTTTTTGTTTCCACTTCACAGAGTGCCCTTCCCGAATCACCCAATACCGGATAATTTTCTTTTATGATCTGCTCTTTTTGTTCGCCCGGCGCCGGCATATAGGTAACTCTGACATTTTTCTCCCATTTTACTGGCACAAGAACCGGGATTCTGCCGACAGCACCTCTGTCCTGGAAAAGTACGGCGTACCATTTATGATCCGGCGTATCCACAATTCCTCCCTGCGCAACGCCCTGGCCGCAATACCCCATGGTATCACACAACACATCTCCGCCTCTAAATTCTCCCGTCAGGCTGTCTGATACATAGCATGCCTGCGTCCGCATCCACCTGTCCGGAAGGGAATGAATCAGGAATAAATAATACATTCCATTGATTTTATAAAAATGACTTCCTTCAAAACCAAGCCCCGGATTCCGACTATCACTGACCAGAATCCGATCCAGTCCGCCTTCCTTTGGACCGCCCAGATCTTTTTTCAATTCCTGCAGACGAACATTTCTATTGCCGGAAACAATATAAACATGATCATCCTCAAACAAAAGTGAGCAGTCATGATAAAAGCCTTCTATGATGCGTTTTTCCCATGGTCCTTCGATATCATCAGCAGTATAAAGGTATGTTTTTCCGGTATCATTCGCCACAAAGCAAATATAATACATCCCTTTATGGTATCGGAGCGATGCGGCCCACATGCCTTTTCCATAGCAGTTTTTCTCACCAACAAGCCTCTGTTCCTCTGTGCTGTCCAGTCTTTCATACACATAGCTCAGATGTTCCCAGTGAATGAGGTCATACGACCGCAGAATCTCACACCCCGGCATAAAGTGCATTGTAGTGCTTACCATGTAATACGTATCATCTACCCGGATGACATCTGGATCCGGATAATCCAGTTCTGTAATTGGATTTTTTCCTGCTATCTTCATATGCTCTCTCCTCATATAATATTTCAGGGTCATGCCAAAACAGCATGACCCTGGATAAAATGCAGTATCTTTATTCTTTTACTCCGCCAAGAGTAAGCCCGGCAACAAAGTATTTCTGTAAAAATGGATAAATACAAATAATTGGAAGCATGGTAATAATGGTTGCTGCTGCACGGACCGACGTCGGTGTGACCGAACCGGCTGCATTTTTCATTGCTTCCACAGAGGTTCCCTGATTCGTAACCGATGATAAGAGTTTCATAAGCTCATACTGAAGGGTCGTCAGATTGCTGTTCATTCTGTTGTACAGCATCGCATCAAACCAGGAGTTCCACTGTCCTACCGCCACAAATAATGCTACGGTTGCATATACCGGCTTACAGAGCGGTGAATAAATCTTCAGAAAAATCGTGGTATATCCTGCACCGTCAAGCTGCGCGGACTCTTCCAGACTGTCGGAAATTCCGTTCATATAGGTACGGATTACCAGCATATTGAACGCACTGACCATTCCAGGAATTACATATACCCCGAAACTGTTTGTCAGGCCAAGTTGTTTGTACAGCAGGAATGTAGGAATCATTCCACCGTTGACATACATGGTGATAACCCAGAATAAGGATAATTCTTTTTTAAACAGAAAGCGTTTTCTGCTTACAATAAACGCCAGGATTGCATTTGCTACCAGTGCCAGCAGCGTTCCGATGATGGTTCGCGCCACTGTGATATATGCGCCCGTGATCAGGTTATCCTTCTGAAGAACGGTGATATAGTTTTTCCATGTGAATTTTCTTGGCAGCAGATAAATTCCTCCGCGAAGGGCATCTGTACCATCGTTTAATGATATTGCCAGTGTATTTAATACCGGATACAGTGTAATGACTATAAACAGTACCATGATAATACCATTTATTATCGGAAACAGATCCAATTTTCCGGTCTTTTTTCCAGTTTTTTTTGCCATGATGAACCTCCTTAGAACAATCGCTCTTCGCCATTGCGTTTTGCAATCTGGTTTGCGATCATAATCAGTATAATGCTGACTGCACTCTTGAAAATACCTGCTGCCGTACCGATTGCATAATCGCCCTGGCTGATACCCCATTTCAATACGTAGATATCAATGGTCTGTGATACTCTCTGTACCAGGCCGTTTCCTAAAAGATACTGAATTTCAAATCCGGCATTCAAAACGTTGCCTACGTTCATCAGGAGAAGAATCATAATGGTCGGTTTGATTCCAGGAAGTGTCACGTACTTAATTTTATTCCACCTTCCGGCGCCGTCTATGGATGCCGCCTCATATAAAGATGGATCAATTGCTGTGATTGCTGCCAGATAAATAATGGCATTCCAGCCGGTTTCCTTCCACACATTTGCAAAAGCAACAATAGGCCAGAAGTAGCTCGTATGTGCAAAAAAGTTAATTGGCTGTTTGATGATATGCAGATTCACCAGAACTTCATTTACAATACCAGTTCCGGAAAGCATATCATGCAGAATACCGGTTACAATAATCCACGAAAGGAAATGCGGCAGATAGGAAATGGTCTGAACCACTTTTTTTCCTATATGGCTTCTGATTTCATTTAATAAAATTGCAAACGCAATTGCCGTTACGAAAGTTACAACAAGATTGATAACTCCCATTGCCAGAGTATTCCGGATAACACGGATAAACGTCATATCTGAGAACAGTGTCCGGAATTTTTCTAATCCTACAAACTCTGAATGCAGGATTCCTAGTTTCGGTTTGTAGTTCTGAAATGCCATTGCCCAGCCAGCAAGCGGAAGGTAATAGAAAATCACACCATATGCTACGATAATTGCTGCCCAGAAAAGCAGGACTTTCTGTCTTTTGATTTCTTTCCATGTGATTTTTGTTCTGGGCTCTTTTGTTTTTGATTTTGTTCTCGCTAAAGACATGACCTCACTCCTTAAAAAAACGGGCAGATGAAATTTTTCACATCTGCCCGCTTCAAAATTTCATTTTTTATTTGAACTTCGCTGCCTGCTCCATTCTTGTGTCTAATTCAGTCTGCAGTTCACTGATAAAGTCTTCCGGGTGGCATGCATTGTAAGCATCCATGTAGGTATCCCATGCCGCGTCAAAATCTTTTGCCATAACAACCTGCGGAAGCTGCTCATGTTTTACATCTGCAATTTTGTTCCATGCAACTCCGCCAGGTGTATCTGTTGTGAAATTGTTAGAGAAGGACCACATCGGATACCAGTCTCCAGGTGCCTCATTTGTTCCAAGCATCTCAACATAAGTCTCAACACCATAAGCCTCAAAGGTTTCTTTTACATCCTGATTTAATCCATCAAAGAACTCACTTGCCTGTCCATCCGGTTTATTGGCGTTAATTCCATCATCACTGGTTCCAGTGTACTGTGGGAAGTAGGAATATGGGCAGGTATGAGATGCTTTGTACGCGGTATCAGACTGTTTCGTCCGCTCTTCCTCTGTTCGGTAGAATTCTCCGTTTTCATCCACCTCATAATCGGTACCCTCTACACCCCAAAATCTGAGATTGTGAATATCCTGATCCAGAAGATCATTTACAAACTGTAATGCTCCTTCCACATCTTCACAGCTTGTTGTAATTGCAAGACCGCTCGACTCATTAAATGCCCCGCCTGAATTGTGCCACTGATTGTCACGGCCATCAATCGTAACCGGAACAGGAATATAATCGCAGCCCTGCTCATCCAGTCCAGCCTGTTTGATTGCATCATTTGCATTCGAGAAATCCCACCACTGATCAATCATTCCAAGTACACGTCCGGTAGAAAGTTTGGAAATATATTCATCGTAACTCTGTGTAAAGGATTCCGGATCTACAATTCCCTTCTGATACTCTTCATTCAGTTTTCGGAAGTAGGCAACCGCTGTATCCGAAGTGTTATAATCTAAAACGGTCAGTGTATCCGGATCTACCATACAGGATCCATCATTTGGATATCCGTCGAGGAACTGCGGGGCATTCTCCAGACAGAAATATCTCCAGTCGTCACAGAGGATGGTGTATGGAATATTTTCCGTTCCGTCTTCCATAGTCGGATTCGCTTCGTTGTAGGATTCAATCAGATTAAAGTAATCATCCATTGTTTTAATTTCCGGATAACCCGCCCATTTTAAGACTCTGGCCTGAATCCAGAATGCTTCATCATTATGTGTACATACTTTTTCTTCATTTTTAATGCAGCTAAACTGTGGAATCCAGTAAATATGGCCATCATCCTGTCTTAATTTTTCCCACTCAAGATCAGAGAACAGATTTTTAATATTAGGATAATCATCCAGATAGTCATCCAGTGCAACCAGTGCATCGGCATCATATAACTGCATCTGTCCGTTTCCGCCCTCAATAAAGTCCGGATACTCTCCTCCTGCGATCATGGTGCCAATAGCCTCAACATCCGTCTGACCCGTCAGCCAGGTTTCTTTTACCTTTGCGCCTGTTTTTTCTGCAATGATCTGCTGAACCTCATTATCATCATTGATTTCGGATCCCGGGACTGCAAAAAATGCGGTAAATTCTTTTATCTCTCCGTCAGAATCTCCCTTAGAGGAACTCTTTCCTCCTGCTCCACATCCTGCGAGCAGGGTTGCTGCCATTGCCGAGGCAAGCAGCATGCTTACAATTTTTTTTCTCTTCATCTTGTAATACCTCCCTTTGATAGTATTTATTTTATCAGTTTGCAGGTTTGAAACAATCGGATGAACTATAGTAAGAAACAGGGTAAATTATAGATCGTAGATACGCACTATAATTTACCCTGTTTCTTACTTCCTGTTTTCTTTAACTTCCCTGCTGCATCTGTTTTCGGAATCTGGCCGGTGTGCACCCTTTCACCTGAATAAAACGGTTTACAAAATAATCCAGATCATGATATCCTACTTCTTCTGCAATCTGCACAATTTTTTTATCCGTGCGGATCAGAAGGCCTGCGGCCTGCTCCATCCGGAAATTGTTCAGATAGTCCTTGAAGGAAAGACCATATTTTTTCCGAAACAGCTGCCCGAGATAGGCACTGTTGACATAGTATTTTTCACTGAGACCCTTCAGCGTGAGGTTGGCGGCATAATTCTCTTTGATTTCTTTTTCTACCATGCCGAGAACGCCCCTGGAAACGTTTTTTCGAAGCTGAGAAAGATAATCGCCGTATTCACATGCAAAGCGCGCCATATGCGCCTTACTGCCACGCAGGATACCATTCTCAAAGCTGCTTTCACTGATCAGCCGCAGGATTTCTTCCTGGTTTACGTCATTATCCTGCTCACTCGCCAGATGGATCAGTTGGAAAAGCAGATAATTGATATTCAGATTCATGCTCTCAGCATTCATTCCCATCTGACTCATTTCTTCATAAAACTGTTCTACTGCTTTCCGGATCTCCATGTGGTTATTCTGTTCAATGGTGGTAAGAAGCTGATCCAGCCCCTGTTTGCATAAGACCATTCCAGCCGCTGTAACCTGCACTTCATCCTCATAATAATAGATTTCTTTTCGTGCCCGGAACCCCTGAAAAGAGCGGAGCATACAGGCATTACCATACGATCTTGCCACATTGCTGATATCTGGTACTTTTTTCCCAACCAGCATAATAACCGGCTGTTTCGTATTATTGACAAGATATTGCCGGAATGCAGAAAGGTATGTTTTATCATCCATTCCCAGACGCTCCGCAAGGTTTTCAGAATATACAAAACCAATATCATATATTTTTTCATCCGCAGAAACATCAAATACACAGTGCTTGGCATCTTCTTTCAAAAATTCTCTGCAGCAGTCATACAGCTCTCTTTGAAAATTCCGCAGGTCTTTATCGCTCTGTTCTTCCAGATTGTTCGGCTGTTCTTTCTGAATCTCCACATAACGGATTCCCTGCGTATCTTTCATGTGTTTTTTTACGTAATTAAGATTGACATCATCGTATTTTCCATGGATTAAAGAGATCAGATGTCTCGAAAAATAGGCATGTTCCATTTCCTCATGTGCCTTTGATTCCTGTCTCTCCCGGTCTGATAATGCACGAACCTTATGCAACAGTTTTAACAGGGTTTCCCGGTCAACAGGTTTTAACAGATATTCCGTACATTTATTCTGCATGGCACGCCTTGCGTAATCAAACTCCGCATAACCGCTCAGAATAACAAAATACGCATCCGATATTTCTTCCCTTCGTATCTGCTCCAGTAATTCCAGACCTGTCATACCAGGCATCCGGATATCTGCTATGATAAGATCCACTTTTTCTTTTTTCAAATATTCCAGTGCTTCCAGACCGTTTTCTGCCGTCGCAGCAATTTCAAATCCTTCTTTTTCCCAGTCTATGATGACCTTAATTCCCTGCAGGATAAAGGGTTCATCATCAACCAACAGTACTTTTAACATTTTTCTCCTCCCTGCTCTACACTACATATACTCCAGGGGCATCCAGATTGTTATCAGTGTACCCACCCCTTCTTCTCCATCCAGATCGATCTTCACTTTATTTTCCGATACCATTTTCAATCTTAAACATGCATTGACAATTCCTACCCTTCCTTTCTTTTTCAGCATCTCAATGTCTGCGTTTCTCATGTTTTCCAGAAGTTCCTGCCTTTTGCCTTCTTCCATTCCGTTCCCAGTATCTTCTATTTCCATGCAGATCAGCTCGTTTTGTTCATATACTCTTACAAAAATCCAGCCTGGAGACGCTTTACTTTCAATTCCATGCACACATGCATTTTCTACGAATGTTACCAGCGTAAGTTTTGGAACCTTTCTTTTTCTGCATTCTTCATCAATCTCAATCTGATAACTCAGTCTTTCTCCGAAACGATATTTCTGGAGTGCCAGATACGCCTTTACAAATTCCACTTCCTGTTCAATCGTCACAGAGTCCTCGCCCCATTCGACATACTGTCTTTGCATGACAGCCAGTTTTTCAACCATATCCGCTGTTTCATTCTCATTTTTCAAAATGCTGTGCATGCGGATGCTCTCAAGTGCATTAAACAGAAAATGAGGATTAATCTGGCTGTGAAGGGCAAGAAGTTCTGCATTTTTGCGGCTGACAAGCATCTCCTGCTCTACGAGTTTGTTTTTATAAACTGTCTGAATCAGCTCATTTGTCCTGGCCGCCATTCGATTGTAGCTTCGAACCATACTTCCGATTTCATCTTTTCCGCCTTCATGACGCATCGGTACAAGCTGTTCGGAATCCACGCTTTTAAACACTTCATTCAGCTCCGTAATACGTTTTGTGAACGAATGATTCAGGATATGTACAAAAAAGAATGGCAGAATCGCATTAATCAGGATCAGAAGCAGAATACTCGGTAAATTATGAGCAATATTCGCAATCGCGTTCTCCCCCGTACGTCTGACATACACCTCAAGTTCCGTACCATACAGATTGACCGTCTGATGATATCCCTTCTTTATTTTATCATCCAGTTCTTCAAAGTCTGAACCTGTGCTTCCATGTTTCGTATTGGAAAGTACAATCTGATTCTCCTCACAGATCAAAACTTCGTTGTCAAAATTCATTTTCTGAAGCGTACGCATCATGTTCCCATAGTCAAATTCCAACTGCAGCATTTTTTCCTGATCTCCTGAAAAAAAATCGAGTTTTTGAAGAAATACCACCTTGCGTTCCTCTGCCGTTCCGGATCTGTTTTTGTCATAGACAAAGAAAAAACCTTTTGTTTCCCCACTCTGGTTCAGTTTCTGATACGCCTGCGTTTCTTTCAGATCCTCTATATTACCTACTTTTCCTCCCTTCACAATGGTGTCATTGTTCGTATACATCGTAAATACAATCTGATTCATTCCCAGCAGATTTTCTAACAAAGTATCCTTGAAAAACTCCTGGTATTCCATGATATACTGAGCAGAGGTATCATATTTTCTGGATAGAAAATCATCAATATATCTGCTGGTATAGATCGTTTTTGCCATTTCTCCTGCATTATTTACCACGCTGCTGATGTTGTAGCTTACCGCATTTGCAATGTTGGTCATATCATGTTTCTGCTTTTCCATCTCGGAATTTCTTATGATTAAAAAAACCACGCTGTCCGTAATGATCAGCGGAAGCAGTACGCAAAAAATATATAAAATGTATAATTTCTTTTTGACCGTAAAGTCATCCATCCGTTTTTCAATTTTTTGAAGCAACTCTTTCATTCTCAGAACCTCTCACGTGAATCAGGGAGCAGACACTGCCTGCTCCCTTCTGGATTTTCCAATGTCATCTTTCACACAGTTATCTTATCATATCCAGATTTAGATTGGAATTCTGTTTTCAGTTCTCTTCTTTCAATTTTTTCTCTTGTGATCTCTGTTTTACTGTATTATGATAATATCAAATTTACAGCAGTCCTCCGGAGGCAATATTATGATTGAACATTTAGACGGGATTCACGAAACCGTAACGTATAAAGAGAACAGCAGTCTGCGGCTTTTTGTAAACACAGACTGCGAGGACTATCCCATTCACTGGCATACTCCCATGGAAATCATTATGCCTCTGGAAGGGACTTATACGGTTTTCCTCGGGGATAAACCTGTTCTTCTTCAGGAGGGCGACATTATTTTCATCTGCCCTGGGATCCTTCACTCTCTTGTGGCACCGGAAAACGGAAAACGAATTATTCTGCAGATTGAATGGTCGGTTGTGTCAAAAATCCGCGATCTCAATTCCATCCTCGCGCTGATTTCCCCGGTTCTCACTCTTACTCCTCAGACCGCTCCTGACATCTATTCCGATATTTATCATCTTATCTGCCAGATTCTTTCGGAATATGAAGAGGATTCCTTTCTTTCGGAAGCTGTTATCTATGCGCGCATGCTTGATATTCTTTCTCTGATCGGCAGATACCAGGCCTTTGCATCCTGCCGTTTTGATGCCGGACCGCAAAAGCAGAAAGAATATCTGGATCGTTTTCTTTCCATCTGCAATTATATTGATGAACACTGCACGGAAGATCTTTCCCTTGACCAGGTTGCAAAAACAGCAGGCTTCAGCAAATACCACTTTACCAGACTGTTTAAGCAGTTTACAAATACCACCTATTACAAATACCTTAATCGCAAAAGAATTGATCATGCCATGCTGCTCTTATCCGATCCCGATATTCCTGTCACGGAAGCAGCACTTCAGTCTGGTTTCTCCAGTCTTTCCACCTTTCTTCGCGTCTTCCGTTCTGTCAAACAATGTACGCCTACGGAATTCCGCGATATGTATATTTATCCGGAAAAATTGCAGAAAAATCCCTAATTCCTGCTGCTACAGGTAAACCATGCAAAGTCTGCATGGTTTTTGCTTTCCATTCCATTAGAAGAAGCATACATGCCGATGGTACATCCGACAAAACCACCTGCCTCTTCTGTTGTGTACGGAAGAAGACTGATTTCCTCTGCCGCACATTCCCAGCCATTTTCTGACGCAATCCATACTTTTGCCGTCTGATCATGGCATTGCAGGCGTATTTTCAGCAGTTGTTCCGTCTCTCCTGGCAGTAAAACTTCTGCTGCTTTCGTTTCTGTTCCTTTGATACACGTTACAACACGAAAAACTTTCTGTTCCTGCTTTTTTGCGATTTCCATCCTCAGATGATTCTCATGATTCTGGTAAAGAACCAGACCTGCCGTTTCCTTCTCGTTTTCCGGCACAAAGAAAACTCCTGTTTCCGCTTCAAAGCGATAGCTTTTCTGCCGTAATCCAAGATAGGAGCAATAGGCTGCTTCTGCAATACTTTCTTTTCGGGGATACAACCGCAGCATTCCCTCTTTTTCTTTCAGCGAATAAATGGTTTCATCACACCCGCCAATTCCAATCAGTCTCTGATCCAACTCTTTATCCCAGAAATGAATCTGATCACATTTTGTAACTTCCTGTGCAAAGCGATATTCTTCCATTGGGATTTCCACCTGTTCTTCCAGATGTCCCACTCCAGGCGCAATGACCGGCCATCCATTTTCCCATATCACTTTAGCAAGAAATGTCTCTCTGCCCATACTGCTGTGTTTTCTGCACGGCCGTGAAGCAAGCATTACTACATACCAGTTTCCATGTCCATCATCTACAAGATCTCCATGGCCTGCATAAATCACCGGATAATCCATTCCCAGATTGCGATGTGTAAAAATGGGGTTCCTCGGGCATCCTTCAAACCACTGAAACAGTTTTCTGCTTCTGGCAACTGAGATACTGTGTTCCGGACCTGTACCGCCCTCTGCATGCATCAGGTAATAATATTCTCCGATTTTGTAAATATGCGGCCCTTCCGGCCAGATGCAGTCTTTTACCGCACCTTTCCAGATTGCCATGCTTTCTCCTGTCAGTTTCATGGTGTTCAGATCAAGTTCCTGTACCCAGATTTCCCAGTCCCCATTATATCGCACACCTTCCGGGTTTGGTCTTGTTCCGCAGTAATAGCACTTTCCATCTTCATCAAAAAACAGGCTTGGATCAATTCCTGCTGCTTCTTCACCAAGGTAATATGGATCTGACCACGGGCCTTCCGGATTTTTCGCTGTAACGATAAAATTTCCACCGTAGCTTACATTTGTTGTTATCATATAAAATAATCCTTCATGATAACGAATCGTCGGTGCAAAAATACCTCTTGAGATTTCACTTCCCTCTACTGGAAGCTGCTCCTTCCGGTTCAGAATATTTCCGATCTGTTCCCAGTGTGCCAGATCTCTGCTGTGAAAAATCGGAACTCCCGGGGCATAAACAAAACTTGAATTTACAATATAGTAATCATCCCCCGCCCTGCAAATCGACGGATCCGGATAAAAACCGGATAAAATTGGATTATTTGCCGTTACCATAACTTTCTCCTTTACTGTACATACCCGAATCCAAGAATCGTAAACTGTTTATTCCTGTCTTCTTCTGGTATTGTAATTCTCACGATATGTTTCTTACTCTCTTCCTCCTGGAAAAGAATGACCGCATTGCAATGCAGCCAGTTATTGATATGCGGATCCGCTGTCATACAGTATCCTCCATCTACGGAAATCTCTGCTTTTCCCGTATAAATTTCACCGGAATCTTTAAAAACAAGAAGCAGACTTCTGCAGGTTATCGTCATTTCGAAATAGTTTTTATCGGAATTGGTGCCATCATACATCCAGTTATACGGGAACTGCGGCACAGGTGTAAGTTCTGCATCCATTTCGACACTCTGCAGTTCCCTGTCCACGGCTGTAAATCCACCTTCATCAATTTCGGCTCCTCTGTATCCATCTTTTCGATCCAGCAGACGAACTGTTTCAAAACTCTTTCCGATTGCGGGTGGCTCGCTCATGCATTCTTTCAGTCGTTCTTCCGCCTTCATCTGTCTTTCCAGTGTTTCAACCCCACATTGATTCCTGAGATCGCATTGTTCAAACAAATACTGCAGACAGTCCGCCATAATCGTGTGCCCCATATTGTTTGGATGAAACATATCATAAAAAAACTGATTTTTTGTCAGAACCCGTCCCCGTCCTTTTGGCATCTGAAACTGCGGGCTTACGGCATCCCGTATACTGACCATCGGAAGATCATAGCGGTATCCCACCGGTTTCAGGCGTTCCTGAAGATTCCAGTCATTTGCAAAAACAGAAAACAGAAGCACTACAGCAGGCTTCCAGGGAAGATTCAGCACTTTACGTACAAGGCTTTCATAGCAGTCCCCCTTTGTTTCATCCCCTTCATCATTAACAGCAAATTCGATCACTACAAGATCCGGCTGTTCCTCTCTGCGCAGAACATCTCTGTCAAAACGGATCATTCCCAGTTCCGAAGGGGTGCCTCCCACTCCTGCTTTTATCAATCTGACATTATCCTGTGCTGCAAAGCGCTTCTGAAATAATTTGCAGGACTGATAGGCGTAACATTTTGTATGGATCGGAATTGCTCCCGCCCCCTGCGTGATAGATCCGCCGATATATGCAAGCGTAACTTCTTTTCCGTCTCTGGCTTTTTCAATTACTCTCTGTATCCGGCAGGTATTTCCGAAATTCATCAGAGATCTTTGTATCATTTCCCTGTATTCTTCCGAACGGACATCTATTTTTTCTTCTGCGGTTTCTTTCGGTGCATCATATCCATCATTTAAATAAAGTCTTACACTTGCTTTTCCCAGCAATTCCGGTATCTGAAAGATAAATTTTATCTGCCCCGGAATATCATCATCTTCTGTCCATGTATAATCGGACAGATCTATTTTTCTCTCCATTCCATCTCCGGGCAGTTTGGTTTTCAGATTCGTTCCCCCTCCATAGAGATCCTTTTTTCCATACATCTGAAACACAAATTCAACAGACTCTCTGGGATCATCCAGTTCCACAGAGATTCCGATGCTGTGTACCAGTTTTCGAAATCCTTCTACGTTCTCCAGTAAGGCCAGTTCCTCCTGATCTGTGATATTTCCGGCAATCTGTGCACTGTTGATCAGTCTTCCGTCACTCTCATACACGAACTGGATTCCGGTTCCATCTTCCTGTTTTGATCCAAAAATTTCTTTGTCCTTTAAAATATAAAAATAGGGTCTCATTTTTTCCGGATCTCTTGGCGCCTTCGGTCCTTCCATCCTTATTATTCCTCCTGCTTTTCCTATGTTAACTCAAGATAACTCCATTGTAACAGAACTCCAGGTGCTGTACACCGGGAGAAACTATAGGAAACCTTCCTGCAAAATATATGATTTTATTACCGATAGATCCGGTAATTTCCTGACAAAGCAAGCATTGCAAAAAGATACAGAAAATTATCATAATACCGTCTCTCGCCTGTCCGAAGCGGTGTATTCCAGAAACGTCTTACACATTTCTCTGCATACGGTCCGTCTGCGGCAAGTGAGGCCTGTGCATTTACCGCAATAATTGCCGTCGGATGAAGTGCTTTTTCTTCCAGCCTGGTGCCGTCAGTCAGAAATACCCCATCCCAGTGTTCCGCCTGTTCTTCACAGTAAAATTGCTGCAGCTTATTGGCATTTTCCGTCTGCCAGGGATCCGCGTCAAACCAGAGATGATCCATTCCGATATTGGCAATCGTACGATACACATCGCTGTAGTACCAGTCATGACGGCCGAAAATCTCCTGATGCTGTGCATGCGGTGTTCCGTCATAATCTGCATATTCCGCAGATAATCCGGTTCGGAAGTGACATGCCGTGTGAAGATATTTTCGGCTTGCGTCCGCTGCCTTTTTCCAGAATTCATGATCGCAGGGATCTGCCCACAACGCAAACAGCTCATAAAAGTGCGGCAGATGATAGGATGGATCACTGAACTCAAAAGAGGTAACAAATTTGATCAGATGATTTTCCGGATTCCACATCGGCTCTCCTGGATGCCCTGGCTCTCCCTTATGGACACATTCCCGTAAAATTGCTCTTGCCTCGCTGCTGTAATCGAAAATGCCTTCTCCATCTCCCCATCTCTTTGAAGCAAAAAAGAGCGCCATTGCAAAATATTCTTCTCCATCCGGTGCCGGTCCGTCCGCGTTTCTTGTACCATCGACAGCACACGACCAGGCAAAATAATTTTTTCCCGGACCATCCTCGATATACATATACGTCCGTACCCATTTCCATAAACGGTCAAATTCTTTTTTCCGGTTCATCTGGACGCACACCATCATTCCATATGACATGCCCTCCGTTCTGACATCATGATTTCCGGTGTCCTCCATGTATCCCATGTCCGCACCTGCTTCATGATAGAAACGCTCTTCTTCACTCCCATAAAAGATTGTTTCAAATGTTTCTTTCACTCTTTTTTCAATTTCCTCTTCGGAATATCCACACTCTTTAAAAATATTGCGGTATACTCCTGTTTCATATGCTCCTGCCATATTTTATTTTTCCTCCTGTCTGCCGTGATACGTTTCTGCCGGTCCAAGATAACTTTCTTCCGGCTTTTCCCCCATCGGATAAATCACGATTTTTTCGAGAACGAAGCCGGGTGTCACATGATAGACCCGAAGTGTATTGAACCCTGCTCTGCATTTTATCGAAACTGTTTGTCTTCGAATCTGACTCAGAACACCTTCTGCCCATTTCTCTGCCTGATCACCGACCTGATAATCTTTCTCCACTGCGTTTACGGTTTCTGTCATCTCTTCATTTATCCTGACCGCATAAAGAAGTTGATTCTCTCTGGTAACCGGATTGGATGGCTGCATATAGAATTCTGCTTCATATGTTCCGCTTTCTTCCAAAACAAATTGATACTCCAGATACGGCGCATCCTGTCCCGGAACTGTGCAGGCATCGGATGGAAATGCCTTCATCGCTGAATTCGTCTTTCCATATCCCTGCAGATTTTCAAATTTTACCTGTCTGTCTTTGTAATTTCCAGGAACAGAATTTACATAATGTGCCGCTTCGATGCTGAGATACCCCATTGTATCCACAAATACATTTTTCTTATCCTGTAGATTTCCTGTATAAACCGGCACTGTAATCTCACATTTTCCTTCCGGTGTTGCAATCTCGAGCGAATCCTGAATAGTATCCTGGTTCGTTTCCGGTAATCTCTGTTTTATCAAGGTAAGATTCAGCCGCACTTTCTTCTGGCTCACGCCATCCAGCCATCCTTCCATCGGCTCCACAGACAGCCAGCCCGGTTTTTTCAGAACTTTGTACTCTGCCTTTAAATCACTCCGGCTATATAGGGTGACGGATGCTCTGGTACAGTCCGGATTTAAGAAATCCTTTAATTTCATCGTGTTATCCAGCCACGGGCTTCCTTCCGCATGCTGCGCCGTGCCGTCTGCTGCCACAAGGATGGATCTTTTCTTTAATGGTATGACCCGCATAACGACTGGATTCCTGCATTCATCTTCATTCCAGTGTGTAAATCCAATATGCTGTGACATTCCCATTCCATACCATCTTCCCTGATCCATCTGATGATACATTTCCACAGCTTTTCGATCCTGTTCCATGCATCTTTCCACTTCATCCACATAATCATTGGCACAGACCGCACCAAGATTAGCATAATAATGATTCCAGCCTGCAAGAATCTGCATCTTCACAAGATTCATTGTCCCAAATGCCGGATAATATACAAGCGCGATAAATGCGGACAGATTCTGCGGATTCGTTTTTTCAATTGTTTCATATACGTCCTGCAGTTTTTTCAAAAGCTGCTCTGCTTCTTCGAAGATCCTGCTGCTTTCCTTTTCCTGCACCGGATGATACGTCTCCGGGTTCAGTGCTTCCGGCCTTCTTCTGTGGATGATTTTTGTGTACTGCTCTAAAATGTCTGCAATAGTGTCCTGTGTCTCTTCTTCCACAGAACCGAATTGCTGTCTCACCCACTTTCTGGTGTACTCCTGCGTGCAGTTAAGCGCCCTGCTTCCCCAGCGATCAAAGTCATACGCCATGTCCAGAAAAAAGCTCAGTGGAAATTCCTGTGTGGCGATGTCTCCGACATTTACCATCCAGAGTTCCCGCACACCAAAATCGTATGCCATACTCATCTGCTCCCAGATTTTCGGCAGATAAGAACTGTTGATCCACTCATAGGAAACCGGCCATCCGTGGTAGTCCAGATGATAATACATACCATAGCCGCCTGCGTGTTTTCGCATCTCTTCTGTTGGAAGTGTCCGGAGATTTCCATAGTTATCATCACAGAGCATCAGAATCACATCCTCTAACTCCTCTGCTCCCATCAGTCCCTTTGTTTTTTCATCTCCATAGAAAAATTCTTCTACTTCTTTGTATAAGGCTATCATACGCGGAACCCTGGTCAGATCAGGATTGACATGTTCCTGAATCAGTTTTTTCTGCGTTTTCAGTACATCCCGCAGCAATTGAATATTATCTTCCAGTGTTGCATTCTTTCCCATGATCGCAGTATCCGCTTCTCCACGCATGCCGACGGTGATCACATTTTCAAACTTTCCGCTTCTTTTCAGTCCATCTTCCCAGAATTTTGTAATCCCCTCTCTGTTTGTTCTGAAATTCCAGGCATCTCCGTAAACAGAATTCTTTCCCCTAAGATATTTGTATTCTTCCCCCTGCCTTAAGCACGGCTCATGATGTGACATTCCCATAATAATTCCGTATTCATCTGCAAGCTCTGCGTTTAAGAGACCCGGTCCATCATCTGCAAATCTTGCGCTCCACATAGCCGGCCAGAGATAATTTCCTTTTAATCTGAGTAAAAGTTCAAATACATGATCATAAGCTTTTGCATTAAAGCCGCCAAAATTATGATTGCACCAGTTTCCAAATGCCGGCCATTCATCATTAATAAAAAATCCCCGGTATCTGACGGATGGCTCTTTGCTGATACAGGCCATGTCTTCCCTCAGTTCTATCTTTTCCTGCTTTGGCGGCATCAGTCCGCACCAGTCGACAAACGGTGAGACTCCCAGCATTTCCGATAAATGAAAAAGGCCATAAATCGTTCCTCTTTTGTCGCTCCCGGCAATTACAAGAAGGTTCGATTTTGTCCTGTTTTTTATTTCAGGAAAAATCCATGCATAGCATTCTCTCTTTTGTTCCAGCTCTTTTAATTCCGCACTCCCGGCTTCTTCCAGCTTTTTCAGGAAGCTGCTTTTTCCTTTCGTCGCGGCAATGATCGTCCAGTCCTCCCCGCTGCTTTCCAGTGTTTCCGGTATCTCTTTTTCTACCAGAATCTGCGGTTTCTTTCCCGATACAAGTTCCACATCGTGTGCTACCTTTTCCGTAACTCTGATTACGCCCGGAAAGGCACTTTGCTCCAGACAAATTCTCATAGGATTCCCTCCCGTATTTTATAAAAAGCCCCCATCTGTTTACTGGTTATCACCATTGTAAACAAATAGGGGCCTTCGGACTATTTAGTTCTTGTCATTCAATATGCAAAAATTGCTATTCTTTTTGTTCATTCGTTGATTGAGCTCTTTCTGTAAATCCTCAAAATAGCTCTGTGGATCGCATGCGTTGTATGCTTCCATATAGGAATTCCATGTTTCTTCAAAATTCTGTGCCAGAATCACCTGCGGAAGCCACCGGTGTTTTACTTCATCCATCCGTTCCAGTGTCTGTCCTGCCTGTGTATTTGATGTCAGTGAATTGGTATACGAATACATGGGATACCACACTCCCGGCGCATCATTTCTCCCAAGCATATCTACATAGTTTGTTACTCCATACGCCTCAAAACATTCCTGTATATCCCAGGGCTGGCTTTTCCAGAATTCTGCCGGTTGATTTTCCGGCGAAAATGCATTGATTCCATCTGACAGCATTCCTTCACTCCTTGGAAAATAGGAATATGTACAAAAATGCGTCTTTTTCAGTTTCTGATCATTTACCCTTACGCCCTGCTCCTCATTCAGATAAAATATTCCGTTTTCGTCTATCGAATAATCCAGATTTTCTTCTCCCCAGAAACGTAATTTCGTAATCTCCGGATCAAGGAGGTTATTTACAAACTGCATTGCCCCTTCCGGGTCTTCACAGGAAATGGTAATAGAAAGTCCTGACGCGGTATCCAGCTCTGCTGATCTTGCCGTATGCCACTGATTCTTTACTTTTTTGTCTATTGTTATCGGAAGTGGCACATAATCACATCCATAACTGCGCAGATTTCCGGAATCATACGCTGTCTGTATGGCATAATAAAACTGCCATCTTTGATCTACCATGCCAAGAACAGCACCTGTGGATAGTTTGTCCAGATATTCTTCATAAGTATCCAGAAATGTTTCCGGGCTGATCATTCCTTTTTTGTATTCTTCATTTAATTTCTGATAGTATCTTTTGGCTGTCGGTGTTGTATTATAGTCAATGACCTGCAGTGTATCTGGATCTACGATGCAGCTCCCATCATTCGGATATCCATCCAGAAATTGAGGAACATTCTCCAGACAAAAGTATCTCCAGTCATCGCATAAAATAGCAAACGGAATATTCGGTGTTCCATTTTCCAGGCAGGGATTTGCTTCCTGATACCGTTCCAGAAGATCAAAATATTCATCCACCGTCGTGATTTCCGGATAGTCTGCCCATTTCAAAACTCTTGTCTGAATCCAGAAAGCTTCTCCGCTGTGGATTACTTCCGTGTCCTGTCCCTGTGAAACTCCGAATTGTGGAATCCAGTAGATATGTCCGTCTGCCTGCCGAAACAGGTCCCACTGTTCCTCTGTCAGATAATTTTTTATATTGGGATAATTGTCCCAGTATTCGTCAATGGGAATCAGTGCTCCTGCATCATATAATTTACTTTCGCCGGAAATAAAATCCGGATACTCGCCGGCTGCAATATAAGCATTCAGTGCATTATCCTTTGTCTGTCCTTTCAGCCATGTTTCTTCACAATCGGCTCCGATCTGTTCAGCGATCTTCTTTTTCATATCATTATCCGAAGTGATCTCTTCCCCTGTTGTTGAAAAAAAGGCCGTATAATGACGGATCTGATTTCTGCTGTTCTGGCTCTGGTACAGGAGAGCAGCTATTCCAGCTATCATCAGACTCCCTGCCAGTAATAATATTGTTGTTTTTTTCTTCATTCTTTTCCCCTGTCTCATTTCCTCTTTCTATTTGTTATAATAAGCACCTGATATTCTGCAATAATACTTGCTAAAAATAACACCTAGGCCTCTGGCTTAGATATTGTCATTATTGTTTTTATTTTATTGCTTTCTACTTCTTGCACACCAAGGGCAGCCCCATGTTAGCCACTTCAATTAAATAAGCAAGCTAAAACCTATAATAAAAAGAGCCCGACGCATCAGGCTCTTTCAAGGTGTTGTCCGAAGACGGCCACCGCAATTCATAACTATAATGTACCACACAGGGTGAAATCCTGCAAGAAATTTTAAGAGTTATATGTTTTTCCTTTCAGCAGTTCTGCCGCAAGTGCCTCATTGATATCATCGGACAGATTGTTTTCCTCCGGTTTGCCGAAATATGTTTCCATTGCACGGCTTAAGGTATCAAACGCACCGGAAATGACCTACTGGAATGGTACAGACATCGAATATTCTGGATCCAGGAACGCAACGTCTGCCTGTGCAAAAATGATCTTACAGCAGTTGGAAACCAAACCGCCCTGTTTTATTCGTGGATCTTTCTGATATTGCACATTTTAACAAATTCCGGATCAAAATGCTTGACCGCAGTTCCCTGATAGCCAAGATCCAGTGAACTGATTTTCTGCATCTCCTCTTCAGTCAGTGTAAAATCCCATATCTGGAAATTCTCTTCGATTCTCGCTTTGTGAACCGATTTCGGAATGACCACAACGCCGCGCTGCACATTCCAGCGCAGAACAACCTGTCCTACGGTCTTTCCGTGTGCGGCAGCGATTTCTTTTACCATCTCGTTGTCAAACGGATTGTGGCGTCCTCCGCCGAGCGGTGCCCATGCCTCCGGCACGATCTGGTACTCTTCCATGACTTTTAATGCAGACTCCTGTGCGAAGTACGGATGCATTTCAATCTGGTTTACCATCGGACGGATCGCTACCGTTTCCAGTTTACGGTATCCTGCCATGAAATCACCTGCAGGCTGATGGATAAACATCAGATCGATGTAGTCGGTTCCAAGCAGTTCCAGACTCTTTTCTACGGTTCCTTCTGTCAGATACTGGCTTGCCCAGATTTTGGTGGAGATGAAAATGTCCTCTCTTGCCACACCGGATCTTTTGATTCCGCGTCCGACCGCGCGCTCATTCATGTAAGCCTGTGCAGTGTCGATCATGCGGTATCCGCAGGCTAATGCGTCCACAACCGCCTGCTCTGCCTGATCTGGTGTCATCATAAAGGTTCCGATTCCCACTGCCGGAATCTGCACCTGATTGCTTAATGTAAAGTTCATCATCATAACCTCCCTGTTTTATTTTGATGTGTGATATTTTGTTATTTCCCTGTCTTTGTAGCTTTAGCTTATCACCCGGGAGTTGCTACCGGTCAAGGACTTTTTTAAAAAAATTTCTAAAATCTAATCGTTCATTCCTATTTCGTATCGACTGAAATATTTACAAAAACGTCATATCATGAATTCCGTTGTCCATGATATGACGTTTTTCCTCTCAGCATTCGGTTTTCTATCTTTTTATCTTTTCAATCCTGCACTCATGTTCTTTCGTCTTTTTATTGTAGTTAATTCCCACCAGAAGAATATTTCCTGTATATTCCAGAATAGAATCCGGATATTTTTTATCCCAGATCTGCTCTATGGCAGTATCTGTGCTTTTGTTCCACTTAAGTTCTACCAGCAGCGCCGGATAACTTGTTCTGTATTCCGGTTTCGGAAGATAAACAAAATCTGCAAAACCGCGTCCGGTCGGTAGCTCTCTTACGGGTTGGAAATAATACTGCATAGAGCTTAAATATGCTATCGTAAGCACGCTGCTCAGGGAATTTTCATCATTATATTGGATCACCGAACTGTACTCCTGATGAATTCGCTCTATCCCATCTGCTACCGCTTTTTCATCCATATCCAGGGTTGCATCCAGCAAATCTGCGGATTCCTTCTGAAAAGTAATCATTTCATTCCATTTATTGCGTTTCACCGCATTGTTTAATTCATGTCTGATTTCCTCATTTGGAATAAAAACCTGCTCCCTGTCCTGATCGTAAGCCAGATATCCCAAGTGGATCAGATACGTCAGTACATCATCCCGGTTGGCGAAGCTTACGGTATCATTCTGGAAAGATGTCACATCCACATCCACGGCGGCCCCCGACATCATTTCTATAATTGCCGCCCGCAGTCCGTCGAAATTCATGTTAATCAGTGGCACGATTGCTTCATAGCTGCCGGTATTGGACCAGTAGCTTTTATATTTTCCATTCAGCATCAGGCTGACAACGGCTTTTGGATTATATACCTGATACCCTTCCAGAGAATATCCATCATACCATAATTTCACCTGCTCATAGATCTGTCCGTACCTGTCGCATAAATCATGCACTTCCTCTTCTGTAAAGCCAACATACGGTGCCATTCTTCCTGCATCCAGCATGGTAAATTCTTCAAAATTGTTGAGAGCGGACTGTGTCTTTAATTTCTTGATCGGCAGAATTCCTGTCAGATACGCCAATGCAATATATTTTGACGGTTCTGACCCTTTAAACATGCCACGCAGAAAATCAATATACTTTTCCTGTACTTTATGATTCTGTGCCTCATCACGGATCAGTACATCCCATTCATCGATGATGACAACAAATTTGTTTCCGCTGGCAGCCTTGATATAAGACATCGCACCATAAGCAGTTTTTACCGTATCCGGAATCAACTCTCCGTATTTTTCCTTCAGTTCCTGCAGTATTCCATGATTGATATATTCCACAACCTGATCCGCATTCCCGGCGTCCATCATGCACCATTGTACATCAAAATGAATGACATCGTACTGATTCAGATGTTTTTCAAAAGACGAAGCCTTGCAAATCGCATAATCTGCAAACAGTGCTCTGGAATCACAGCCCTTGCTGTAGTATGCTGACAGCATCTCCGCTGTAATCGACTTTCCAAAACGTCTGGGACGGCTGCTGCAGATAAATTTTGATGTCGTACTGATTACTTTATTGGTGTATTCCAGAAGCGGTGTTTTATCTACATAAATTTCCGAATGAATGACTTCCGAAAATGCTTCATTTCCCGGATTTAAAAATCTTCCCATGGCGTCCTCCTGTTCACATTTTTTCTGACTGATACATTCATTATACACGGAAAAAACGCGGATTGGTAGACTTTATCTTTTAAAAAATGCTGCACCACGGATTCTTTTTCCATGGTACAGCATTTCCAAAATTTCTATTCTTGATTAAATATCCAGCGCCGCATGATACCCCTGATATACGGCATTGGTGATGGTAGATACACGTCTTGCGTCTCCGATCACGCGTACAAACGGCGCGGTATTACGGAGCTGCTCTACAACGTCGGTTCTTGCTCTCTGGCCGAGGGCGCAGATGACGGTGGTTCCTTCTACGAGGTGGCGCTCCCCATTCGCATCGGTGCACCATACGCCTTCCGGGGTGATCTCCTCGGCGCGGTAACCGGTGTGGACGGCTTTGACCTGTTTTTCGATTTCTTTTAAGAGCAGCGGGCGGTGGCGGACGTTTGCATCCGGGGCGAGGGCGTCGCGCATTTCGACGAGCTGAACTTCTTTTCCTTCCATGCCAAGAGAGATCGCACACTCGCATCCGGCGAGGCCGCCGCCCATGACAACGACTTTGTCGGAAATCTTGTCGAGATTGCGGTACAGCTCATTGACAACGACAACCTGCTCTCCATCCATGCCTTTGATCGGCGGAACAAGCGGACGGGAGCCTGCGGCGATGATGAGGGCATCCGGTGCTTCTTTCTCGACGTACTCCGGTGTTACCTCGGTGTTGAAGCGGATTTCCACACCTGCATTTCTTGCGAAACGCTCGTAGGTCTCGGTCAGCGCGAACATTTCCCGTTTAAACGGCAGGGCAATTTCGCTCTTTAAGATACCGCCGAGCGCTACTTCTTTCTCGCAGAGCACCACGCTGTGGCCTCTTCTTGCTGCAGTCCATGCCGCATACAGTCCTCCAGGGCCTCCTCCTGCGATGAGGACTTTTTTCTTCACCAGAGCCGGCTGTACTTCATCGCCCTCCATCTCTCTTCCGATCAGCGGATTGACGGTGCATCGTCTCGTGCCGGTTGCCGCACGCTCTGCCATACAGGTGAAGCACCGCAGGCAGTGCACGATATCTTCGGAACGGTTTTCCATGACTTTGCGCGGCAGGAATGGATCTGCGAGAAGGGCTCTTGCCATGTAAACAACATCGGCTTTTCCGGATGCGATGATCTCTTCCATCTGCGCCGGATCATTCAGACCGCCGATCGTTGCGACCGGAATGGAAACGTGTTTTTTGATCTCGGCTGCGAGGTAAACGTTGCATCCGTGGTCTTTGAACATCGACGGATGCGTATCGCCGAAGCCTCTCTGATACGTTCCGGCGGAAACGTGAAGCAGATCGATGCGGGACTCCAATGTCTGTGCGATGCGGACACCTTCTTCCAGATCATAGCCGCCCTCGAACAGCTCGGAACCGCTGAAACGGAACTCGATCGGGAACATCGGGCCGACAGCGGCGCGGACGGCATCGAGTACCTGACAGGCAAAGCGGCAGCGGTTTTCCAGGCTTCCGCCGTACTCATCGGTTCTGTGGTTGAAATACGGGGAGAGGAACTGGTTGATCAGCCAGCCGTGGCCGCCGTGGATCATGATCATCTCGAAACCGGCGCGTTTGGCAAGGCCTGCTACCGTTCCGTATGCCTGTACGATCTCATCAATCTGCTCTTTCGACAGTGCGCGGACCGGTACGCCGTCCGGGCGTGTCGTGTCGGACGGGCCCCACTGGCACATTTCGTGCTGTCTCGTTTTATCGGTCATGTAAGTTCCGGCATACATACCGGAATGGGACAGCTCCAGGCTCGGCACAGCGCCGTGGCGGGAAATTGCATCGGCAGCGTACGTTGCAGATGCCAGGGAATTTAAGACTGCGGTATCCAGATGATACGCATGGGAACCATCGGTTACCGGGTGTACCATGCACTCGCTGACGGTGACAGCTGCTGCTCCGCCCTTTGCGCGAAGCTCATAGAATGCTGCGGACTTCGGTCCGATACATCCGTCGTTCGTGATATCAGTTCCGCCCATCGGTGCGGAAAACATGCGGTGCGGGAAGGTCTTTCCTGCAATGGTAATCGGGCTGCAAAGGTGTGGGTAATCGTATTTCATTTTTGCTTCCTCCTCTTTTTTAAATCTGTAAAATACCCCATTTTTTTTTATTCAAACAGCATCCCCGGAAGGAAATGCAGTTTTTTGCCAATCGTTCTGGCAATGAATCCGACCAGAAGGGCTGCTACGATGGTTCCCTCGCGGACACCGTTCAGCTCACGCGCCAGGAAGAACGAAGCGGCAGCGGCAATGACGGCCATCGAAACATCGAATGCGATTTTCGTCACACCGAACTCCGTTTCCCATCTGGCAACAACCGCGCGGACAAAGGATTCGCCCGGCAGCATGACAACATCAGCGAGCACTTCCATGTAAACACCGACGCCGAGGATCAGACATCCGATCAGAAGATAAGCAACTTTTGCCGCATACATCTGCGGATTCAGTGCGTTTAACAGAATCATACTGAAATCAATGAAAAATCCAAAGGCAATGGATACCGGGATCTGAAGAAGGGATTCCGGTTTGAAATTCTTTCCGAGAATCACAATCTGGAGAACGATCAGCAGGATGCTGAAGATGATCGTAAAGTTTCCGAGAGATAATGCAAAGTTAAGACTTAATACGTAAGGGATCGAAGAGATCGGAGACGTTCCGAGATTTGCTTTGGTGATGAGTGCAACCCCGAGGGAGTTTACAAACAGTCCCGCAAGAAAAATCAGGTAACGTTTCAGAAGGTCTTTTTTGTTGTTTGTCATAGGTGCAGTTCAAATCCTTTCCTCATAATTGTAATTCTTTGTTATCTTATCACCAACCGCAAAACATGTCAACTTTTACATGTTTTATTTTACTTATTTTTTCTGTGGATTTTCCGGTGAAGCTGTGCTATACTCAAAAACACAAAAGCAAAACGGTTTTGAAAAATTATTTGGATAAAGGAGTTTCATGCGAATGGGAACTTTGAAATATGCGATTCTCGGACTTTTGAACCGAAATGAAATGACAGGCTATGAACTGTCGAAAGAATTTGAGACAACCTTATTTGAATTCTGGAATGCAAAGCACAGCCAGATTTATCCGGAACTGAAATCACTGAACGCCGAGGGGCTGATCCAGTATCGGGTGGAAATCACGGGAAATGTGCTGGAGAAGAAGGTCTATACGATCACCGATGAAGGACGGCGCGATTTTTCGGAATGGGAAGAAACGCTCTGCCCGATCCAGACGGCATCCAAGGATGAATCCCGCCTGCGGCTCTTCTTCCTCGACGGCGCTTCGCCGGATTTTCAGCAGCGTTTTCTTGCCGACCAGCTTTCCCAGCATCAGAAGCATCTGGAACATCTGCTGGAAAACCAGAAAAAGTTTGATGAAATCCCTCCCACAGATGACCGCGCGTTTTCGGATTATCTCGTCCTGCGCGGCGCGGTGTACCGGGAAGAAGCTGCACTGCAGTGGATTCAGGAATGCATCAAACTTGGTGAGCAGCGGTCTGCGGAATTAAAAAAATAATTAAAAAATGCAGAGAACCTGTTTTTTCGGTTCTCTGCATTTTTTATAAACGTATTTATACTTATTTCTCCATTGCCTTTTTGATCGCTCCAAGCAGCTCCTCATACGTCTCATACGCCGGGATCTGCGGATAGTCGGCTTTGATCTTATCGGTCGAGCGGAACAGGAATCCTGCCTTGCTTGCCTGAATCATGCCGAGGTCATTATAGGAATCGCCGCTTGCGATCGTTTCGAATCCGATAGACTGCAGTGCTTTGACCGTGGTGAGCTTCGACTGCTCGACTCTCATCTTAAAGCCGGTGATCTCTCCGTCGTCTGCGACTTCCAGGGAGTTGCAGAACAGGGTCGGATAGCCGAGTTTTTTCATCAGCGGTGCGGCAAACTCCGTGAAGGTGTCGCTGATCAGGATCACCTGGGAGAAGGTGCGCAGCTCGTCGAGGAACTCTCTTGCGCCCGGCAGTGGATCAATCTTCTCAATCGTAGCCTGAATCTCTTTCAGTCCCAGGCCGTGCTCTTTTAAGATTCCAAGTCTCCATCTCATCAGTTTATCGTAATCCGGTTCGTCGCGTGTCGTTTTTTTGAGTTCCGGGATTCCGCTTGCCTCTGCAAACGCGATCCAGATCTCCGGTACCAGTACTCCTTCTACGTCCAGGCATGTAATATACATTGTTATAATCCCCTTTCCTGCGCTGCCCGCCTTGTTTGCCGACGGGGTTTTGTTTTTTTTCACAGCATCACTTTACCACACTATATCATAGAATCCATATCACTGCAAATTAAAATCACGTTTTATTTTTTTATACGTATATATCTCTCTAAAATTACATTCTTTTTACAAAATCGTTGTTTTTTACAAATTCATATATTTATTTATATGTTTTTTGACTATTGATTTATTTTTCATATATTTATATAATAATTACAATCATTTTTATTAATTTTCTATTTTATCATCCATATTAACGAACGAATTTACTTTTCAGATAGTGCACTAATCTAAGGATAAATAAAAAACTAAAACCATCCAACAATACTTATGAAAGGAGACCACTCATCATGAAAAAATTAAAAACATGTCTTGCATTTTTTATTTGTTGTATTCTGTCCTTAAATATGGTAATTTGCAATGTAAAGGCAGATAATAATGTTGTTCTATCTAACAAAGCATATCTATTAAAAACCGGAATGCCACAAAAGGAAATAGAAAAGCTGGATGATGACGTCATGCAGTTCATTGTGGATGACTTAAAAAGTGGAGGTAAACATTTTGAATATATTAATTCAAATATCGAAAATCAAATATCGATACTCAGTAGCGAAACTTTAACCGGTATTTCCTTTACTGCATCAGCTTTTAAAAATGCATCAACCATTTATATCTATCCAACATACGAGTTTACTTCTAATAAACAACCTCGCGGAAAAGACAGTTTTTCTTTTCAATTAGGCGCTGCTATGAGACCGTATGAATATGGTGGAAAATTATGGTACAAAGATAATACTATGAACGATTGGAAAGTCGGAGGAACTCTTACTGCAAATAATCAGCAATTATCTGGTGCTGAATTTTCAGGGAGTCAACTAGGAACACCCGACTATGCCATGAAGCTTAAAGGTGTTACATACTGTCACGCTACTGCAGGTAATAGCAGTGATAAAAGAATTGTAATGGGATACTTATATAATCCCCAGAAAACCGGCTACAGTATCTCTTTTTCCTACAACGGTGGTGGAATTAGCTACTCTCCATCAGGAACAGCCTATACTGCATATAAAACAATGAACCTAAGTTATTAAACTTTCATTCACCACATACAAGTACATTTAATTTCTAATTACTCTTTCAAAGTAACAATTTGCCTATCCAGAAGCACAAATTTCTCTGATAGGCAAATTGTGTTTAAGGTATTTTCAAGTAATTTAAGTAAAATCATGAGCAAGTCGCCATTACTCGTAGAAAAACGGGCAGATTATGAATGTTTTAGGAATTGCAGGAACAAAAAGTACAGAACAACCATTCAAAAAAACTTTTAAATCCGGCATCAACTGAATAAAGCCATAAATAAGAGGTAACTCATTATGAAAAAAATCAAATTTTTATTTTTCACCCTGTTATTCTGTTTTTCTGTTCCAGTCAAAGCAGACACTGCATTCGAAAATGACGATACGGTATTGTGCTCTTTTTTAAAAGAAAACGTACCAGAAAATGCTTCGCCAATAGAATCCAGTTTAGAAAACGAGTATCGAAAAACTTCTTCCAAACCTATCGATTTCTATTTTTTTAAACGATCTGAAAAGACAAAAAGTTTCCAAGATCTGTATGCCGCAAATGTACTCACCTATCAGGAAAAATCAGATCGTTCTTTGTTATATCAGACAGTTTTCGATTTTCAAAATATAACCCAGGTAAGAACTGCGAAAGAAGACTTTATCCGTCTGGAGACAGATCCACTGATGTATCTTTTTGAATTAGAAAAAGCAGAATTGTGGACTCGGAACAGCACGGAAGAACCCTGGACGCTGGAACGGAAAATCACAACGCCTGGAAACCCAGATTTTTATCTTCCTTATAGCCAGTTTTCTTCTGATAAAAAATATTTTCGAATTCTGGCATCTTTTTCCTGGAGCCCGAGCCCTGCTGAGGAAAGCGAAGTTTCTTCGCCAGAATATCATTGCATTTATACCTCTGTGTATCCGGTATATCAGATTCCGGTGAAAGTACTCGTTTTGATATGCGGAGGCGCAGCTTTCTTCTTTCTCTACCGGAGACACAAAAAAAATCATATCTCCCAAAAAGATGTTCCGTAAGCTGCGCCTTTTCAACATGTTTTCGTCACTGTTCAGAGCCAACTTCCAAAATGCTACGCATCTCATCGGTGTGGCTTTATCTGCTTTTCATCGCATCCCGAATCCGCTCCAGTGCCTCGGTCAGGGTTGCGCGCGGGCAGGCGATGTTGATCCGCTGGAAGCCGCGACCGCAGTCTCCGAAGATCTTGCCGCTGTCGAGCCACAGCTTCGCCTTGTTGATGATCAGGTCTTCCAGTTCGTCGACAGAAAGCCCCGTCTCGCGGAAATCGAGCCATACGAGATATGTTCCCTCCAGGTCGATCATCTTCACGCCCGGAATCTGCTCCTCCACATACTGCCTTGTAAATTCTGCATTTGCCTTCACATAGGAAAGCATTGCCTCATACCACTCCTCGCCCTTATTATATGCCGTCTCGCATGCCACCAGACCCATCACACCAAGCTGGCTCGTTCCGGCTGCATCGAGCTGTTTCCGGAATTTCGCACGGAGTTCCGGGTTGGCGATAAAGATGTTTGACATCATCATACTTGCCAGATTGAATGTCTTACTCGGCGCGGTGCAGGTGATCGTGATGTCCTCGTACTCTTTTTTGATCGCAGCAAACACCTGATGCTCGCCCTTAAAAATGAAATCTCCATGGATCTCATCACTTACAACGGTCACGCCGTACTGCACGCAGAGATCGCCGATCGCCGTCAGCTCATCTTTCGTCCAGACTCTTCCGACCGGATTGTGCGGATTGCAGAGGAAAAAGAGCTTTACGTTTTCAGCTTTCAGCTTCTCCTCGAAATCCGCCACATCCATGTGATAGCGGTTATCATCGCCGAGCACCAGCGTGCTGCTGACAACTCTTCTGCCGTTATCCGCAATGACTTCCGAAAATGGATAGTAAACCGGTGACTGGATCAGCACGGCATCCCCGGGCGCGGTGTAAGCCTTGACTGCCATCGCAAGTGCAAATACAACGCCTGGCGTTTTGATCAGCCATTTTTCTTTCGGCTGCCAGTTGTGATGACGTTTCATCCATCCCGCAACGGCCTCAAAATACGGAGTCTGCGCATCGCTGTAGCCGTAAATGCCCATTTTCGCACGCTCTACCAGCGCATCCTCGATGTAGGAGGATGTCTCAAAGTCCATGTCCGCCACCCACAGCGGCAGCACATCGGATGGCATGCCGCGTTTTACTGCAAAGTCATATTTTAAACAGTCTGTATTTTTTCGGTTGATGATTCTGTCAAAATCAAGATTTCTTTCCGCCATTTTTCTCTTCCTCGATTTCTGCAAAGACCTTCGTAAGCTCGCCGATTAGGTCCTCGATATTTTCAATTCCGACGGAAAAACGAAGGGTGCTCTCCGTAATTCCGTTCCGCTCACGGATTTCCTTCGGCACATCGGCATGTGTCTGCGTCGTCGGATACGTAACGAGTGTCTCCACGCCGCCGAGGCTCTCTGCGAAACGGATCATTCTTACCTTTTCCAGAATGGCAAGGGCAAACTCTTTGCTCTCGAGCTGGATTGTCAGCATGGCACCGAAGCCTCTTGCCTGTTTTTTCATAATCTCATAGCCCGGGTGATCCGGCAGTCCCGGATAAATCACTCTTGTGACTGCTTTCTGTTGCTGCAGCCATGCGGCAATCTGTTCTGCATTCTCCTGGGAGCGTTCCATGCGGATGCCAAGCGTCTTCATGCCGCGCAGTACCAGCCAGCAGTCAAACGGAGCAAGGCCTGCACCTGTTGTCTTGATCAGGAAACGCAGTTTTTCCTGAATATCTTCGCGGTTCGTCACGATAAAGCCTGCCAGTGTATCGTTGTGGCCACTCAGGTATTTCGTGCCGCTGTGAATCACAACGTCCGCACCGAGATCGAGCGGATTCTGAAAATACGGGGACATAAAGGTGTTGTCCACAATCAGAATCAGGTTGTGGCGTTTTGCAATATCCGCCATCTTTCGGATGTCGGTTACGTTCATCATCGGGTTCGTCGGAGTTTCGATGTAGATTGCTTTTGTATTTTCTTTCACATAACTCTCCACGTCATCACGGCAGCAGTCGATGCTGGAAAACTCGACGCCGTTTTTCTCGTTGACGTTGTGGAACAGACGAATGCTTCCGCCGTACAGATCGGAATCCGCAATGATGTGGTCGCCCTGGCGGAACATTTCCATCAGAAGAGAGATCGCTGCCATGCCGGAGCTTAATGCAAACGCATCAATTCCGTTTTCCAGTGCAGCCACCATCTTCTCCAAATGCTCTCTGGTCGGGTTCTGCAGTCTGCTGTAATCAAATCCGGTGCTCTGTCCTACGCCCGGATGCGCATACGTTGCGGTCTGATAAATCGGGTAGCTGAGTGCGCCGTAGTGGCTACACTGTCCTTCGTCTTCTTCTAAATGGATACATTTTGTGTCAATTCCTCTTGCCATATGAATAATCTCCTGTTATTTCGTAATTTTTCTTTCTATACTAATCTGATAGGTTTTGTAACGTAACCTATCATAACAGAAAATGCGGCGTTTGTATATTCCCTTTTTTCTTTGACTTGTTATAAGTTTTTCCTATAACTATCGTAAAAAAACGCCGCCAGAAGATTTTTTCTCCCGGCGGCCGCCTCTTGCATCCATATTTTAAATAAGTTCCGCACAGATCGGATAATGATCAGAAAGGCACACACCGTCCTTCTGCTCCGTCCATTTTTCCACCTTTTTCAGTTCCCAGTCCCCTTTGAGAATGATGTAGTCAATCGAGCACTGCGGATCATTCGGATCATCGCGATGATAGTTGTGGAAGGTAATGCCGATTCCTTCCGTCGCATTCACAAGACCGGCAGTTTCCCTCAGCGGTTTCATCTCTTCGCTGTCCGGCTCGGCATTGAAGTCGCCGCTAAGAATCACCGGCACATCGGCAAATGCTTTCTCTGCTCTCAGATGTGCGAGAATCTGCTCCAGGCCAAGCTTTCTCGCCCCGGCGCACTCGTGATCCAGATGGGTGTTGATGACGCGGAACACTTTTCCGGTCTCCATATCCTCAAATACCACATCCGTCGCAGTACGCGGGCACATACTCTGTACCGGATAGCGGGATCCCGGCACGTACGGTGTCGGTGACAGCCAGAAGGTTTCCAGGCTCACACTCTGAAAACGTTCTTTCCGATAGGCAATGATCATTGCCTCACCGGTCAGATCCTTTTCTCTTCCACATCCGGCAATGTAATATTCCGTCAGATTTTCCTTCAGCCAGGCAGCCACATGCGGCAGTACCTCCTGAAAACCGATGATATCCGGCTTTTCCTGTCTGATTTTTTCCAGAATCAGCGGTCTGCGGTAGATAAAATTATTGGCTCCATCCTGGCCAAAATCACAGCGAATATTAAATGTTACAAATTTCATGGTAAAATCCCTCTTTTCATTTGTTTTCCTAACCCTTATTTTTGCTGGAAAGCGCTGTGCTTTCTCTTCTTTTTCTTCGTATTCACACGGCGCAGACACGCATAGCGCAGCTTCAGCCGCATTTTCCAGCTGCAGCCCGGTACCGGCTCCATCAGCTTTTCCAGAAAATGGTTCAGCGTACGTTCCTCATAAGGAGACAGCAGAATCTCACCGTAGATATGTTTCTCGATCAGATGGCAGACACGCGTATATTCGCCTGGCTCGACCGCCGGAAATCTGCGGGCGAGTTCTGCATCGGTTGCTGCTGTTTCTTTGCCGCCTGTCCAAGGCAGATGATCCGCGCCGCCTCCGCCGCAATCACAAGCAGCGTCAGCAGAATCAGAAGCACGCCAAGCAGCCCGAGAAGAAACAGCGAAACACTGCGCAGTACCGGAAGAACGGCTTCGCCTGCCTTGCTCTTTCGGTTTTCCACACCGGTAATCTGCTCCGCCGACAGCGAATTGTTCTCCAGCACCACATTCTTCTGGACAGAATCTGGACTTCCGACCATTTTCTGAAGAGATGCAACATTATACAGGAACAGTTTGTTTTTTAGGTATTTTCTTTCACTTGTTTTTCTGTTGCTCCTTCCTCCATTTTTTGCTCTGCCTTAACTTCTAAAGACCATCCCAGAAAAACGCAAGTATTTTTAGTATTCCAGATACGCCCCTTTCATCGGGCTTGCTGCGTGGAGGCTGAAAAGACGGAGTACGCCTTTTTTGTATTTCGGCTCGCGCGGTTTCCAGTTCCGGCGGCGTTCTTTTAAGATCGCATCAATTTCTTCCATGGACTTGCGTTCTCCTGCGATTCCGATGATGTTAAGTTTTCGTTCCTTCACATCAATCTCAATCAAATCCCCTTCCTCGACGAGTGCGATCGGGCCGCCGTCTACAGCTTCGGGACTGCAGTGGCCGATGACCGGGCCGGTGGAGGCGCCGGAGAAACGGCCGTCGGTGATAAGCGCGATGCTCTTTCCAAGCTCTTTGTCGCTGCTGATTGCCTCGGAAGTATAGAACATCTCCGGCATACCGCTGCCTTTCGGGCCTTCGTAGCGGATGAAGACGGCGTCGCCTTTCTGAACCTTATGTTTCAGCACGGCATCGAGGCACTCCTCCTCGCTGTCGAACGGTCGGGCACGGAGGACGGCGTGGAACATTTCTTTCGGGCAGGCCGTGTGCTTGATGACGGCTCCCTCCGGCGCAAGGTTTCCGCGCAGAACAGCGATGCTGCCGTCCGTTCCGATCGCCTTGTCATACGGGCGGATAATATCTTCTTTTGTAATCGAAGTTCCATACCGCTCATTAAATTTTGCGAGCCATCCGCTGCACTTCTCATAAAATCCATTTTCACGAAGCTCCGCCAGATTTTCACCCAGTGTCTTTCCGGTCACTGTCATCACATCGAGATGCAGATGATCTTTGATTTCTTCCATAATCGCCGGAACGCCGCCCGCATAATAGAAGCACTCTGCCGGCCATCTTCCCGCCGGGCGGACATCGAGCAGATACCGCGCGTTGCGGTGCAGACGATCGAATGTGTCGCCGGTAATCTCGATGCCGAACTCATGCGCAATGGCCGGGATGTGCAGCAGGCAGTTTGTGCTTCCCGAAATTGCCGCGTGGACAAGAATCGCATTCTCAAAACTCTCTTTCGTCACAAGATCGCTTGGCCGCATATGCTCCATCTGTGCCAGTTTTACCGCCTGGCTGCCTGCCTCCTGTGCATATGCCAGAAGATCCGGGCTTGTCGCCGGCATCAGAGCGCTTCCAGGCAGGGCGAGGCCGAGTGCCTCCGCCATGATCTGCATCGTGGATGCCGTTCCGATAAACGAACAGGCACCGCAGCTCGGGCAGGCATTGCATTTCGCCCAGTCGAGCTTCTCCTCGTCGATCTCACCGCGCTCAAATTTTGCGCTGTACATGCCAAGCTGCTCCAGTGTCAGCATCTCCGGTCCCGCATTCATCGTTCCGCCCGGCACAACAACCGCCGGAATATCGACACGCGCAAGGCCGATCAGATTGCCCGGCATACCCTTGTCGCAGCTCGACAGATAGACGCCGCCGTCAAACGGTGTCGCATTCGCGTGGATCTCGATCATATTGGCGATCATCTCGCGGCTCGCAAGACTGTAGTTGATGCCGTCCGTTCCCTGGCTCTCGCCGTCACAGATGTCGGTGCAGAAATACCGCGCCCCGAAGCCCCCCGCTTCCGCAACGCCTTTCCGCACTTCCTCGACCAGCAGATTTAAGTGGCCGCTTCCCGGGTGGCTGTCCCCGTATGTACTCTCCACCATAATCTGCGGTTTTTCAAGATCCTCTTTTTTCCATCCTGTTCCAATCCGGAGCGGATCCATCTCCGGTGCAAGTTTCCGCATTTCCTGACTCTTCAGCATTTCCTTCTCCTCCCGCTGTTTTTTAGGTATTAAAAATACTCTTTCTGCTTTTCACTATAGCAATCCCTGTATTTGATTGCAAGACAAAAAAGCTGCAGTCTGCAGGGATTCCCCACAGACCGCAGCCTCTCTGAACAGCTCACAGATTTCTCTGTTTTCTGTTTGCCTGCTTCCGCAGATAATTTCCAATGCTTGTAAAACTAAGCAGCGTCACAATCAGAAAAACACCCGGGATCAGAATGATCCACCATGCCTTTGTCATCAGCGCTTTTTCCGAAAGCGACAGCATGCTGCCCCAGGAAATCACCTCCAGAGGAAGACCGATTCCCATAAAACTCAGTGTGGATTCTGCTGCAATCGCACTTCGGATGTTCATAACCACCATAAACATAATAGACGAAAAAAAGTTCGGTGCCAGATGGTGCCATAAAATATAGAAAAAACTGCCTCCCATACAACGCGACGCAATCACGTATTCACTGTTCCGGATCTGCCGTACTTCGGTCCGCACAACCTTTGCAATGCTTGTCCAGCTTGTCATTCCGATCACGGCAGAAATCGTAATCACATTGGATTTTCCCGCAGCGGCCAGAAGAAAAATGACAAGAAGAAGATTCGGCACCGACAAAAAGATCTCGGTCAGCCGCATCAGAAGCGCGTCCAGCCACGCCGGTGCACATCCGCTGACTGCGCCGAAGAGAACGGCAATCACAGTGGAAATCAGCGTAGAAAGCAGACCGATCGCCAGCGATATTCTGCCGCCGTACCAGATCATCGAGAAAATATCTCTTCCCATCGTATCGGTTCCAAACAGAAATTCCCGGCACGGCATGACGGAACAGTTTTTCAGATCCATATACGAGGGATCCTTCGTCATGATCTGCCCACAGAAAAGGCAGCCCAGCACAAGAAGACTCAGAAAAAGCTCTGCTGCCACCGGCCGGTCCTGATACCATTTTTTCTTTTTTTCTGCTTCTGTTTTTTCTGCAGGCCTCTCTCCTGCAAATTGAAATAATTGTGTTTTTTCTGTCACAGCATCATTACCTCCGATGTTTCTGCCGCTTCTTTCTCCCGCATCCGCGGATCAATTCTCTCGTTGATGATCTGTGCCGCCATATTGCACAGAATCACAACGATTCCGGACATCAGGCAAAGCAGCATCAGAAGATTGTAATCTTTGTACCGTGCGCTCTCATACGCCAGCGTTCCGATACCGGGATACGAGAAAACCGTTTCTACAATATAGGTCCCCCCCAGCACATGCGGAACAGAAATGGCCATGATGCCAAGATACGACGGAATCGTATTCCGCAGGCAATGCCGGAACAGAACCGTCTTTCGTTTCAGCCCCTTGGCTCTTGCCAGAAGCACATACTCTTCCCGCACTTCATCCAGAATTTTATTGCGGATCATATATGCGTAATACCACAAATGACTCAGCACTACGACCGTCATCGGCAGGATCAGATGACAGACACGGTCGGAAAAATCTGCCTGTTTTCCAACAGAGTAGGCACCGGAACTCGGCAGCCATTTGAGCTGCATGGAAAAAACAAGAATCAGAAGCAGCGACAGCCAGAATTCCGGAATGCATCCCGTGATGGTTCCCACCTTACAGATGATGCGGTCCAGCCATGTATCTTCCTTCCATGCACAGAGAATTCCAAGAAGCAGCGCGAGGGTGAAAATCAGCAGAAATCCAATGCCGCCAAGCGCCAGCGTATTTCCAATTCTTCCCTCGATCACGCGCGTTACATCCATTTTATATTTGTACGAAATTCCGAAATCCCCATGCAGCGCATTGCCGGCCCAGCGGATATACTGTACGGAAATGGGATCCTTCAGTCCCAGTTTTTCTTCGGCCCACGCTCTTTCTTCGGGCGTCATTTTTTCCACGCGGTCTCCGTAATATGATACCAGCGGATCTCCCGGCGCAAGCCTTGAAATATAAAATACGAGCACAGACAGCAGCAGAACACTTGCCAGAAATGCCGCTGCTTTTTTTCCATAGTAAAGCACTCTGTTCCGGCTTTTCATCCTGCATCGCCTCCCTCCATCAGCACAAAATGATCTTTTTCCACTTCCCGCAGTGTTCCCGTCCGGGGAAATTCTGTATTGGAAAAATCCGGTACGGCTCTCGCTCTTTCCCTTCGCGGATCCGGAATCGGAATGGCAGCGATCAGTGCTTTCGTATACGGATGCAGCGGATTTTCAAACACAGCTCGCGCAGGTCCGGTCTCCACCAGTTTTCCATGGTACATCACACCTACTCTGTCACACAGAAATTCGACCATATCCAGATCATGCGCAATAAACAGGAACGAAAAACCGTGCTCCTTCTGCAGATGACGGAACAGATTCACAATCTGTGCCTGTATCGACGCGTCCAGCGATGCAATCGGTTCATCCGCCACCAGAAGCTCCGGCTCCATCGTCAGTGCCCGTGCAATCGCAACGCGCTGCCGCTGTCCGCCGGACAATTCTCCCGGATATTTTTTCAGATATTCCGGATCCAGCCCCACGTATTTCATCTGGAATCTGGCTTCCTCCTCATAGCTTCCCCGCAGCGGCCGGATTTTCTGCACGCGCATCGGCTCCTCAATAATGTCGCGGACCTTCATTTTCTGATTCAGACTGGAACCGGAATCCTGAAAAATCATCTGGCGTGTCGTCTGCAGCATTTTTTTATTTTTCCGGAACTGGCCTCTGTCGCAGGTATCAATCCCTTTATAATAAATCTGGCCGGCATATGGCTGATAAATATTCATCACACAGCGTGCAGCGGTAGATTTTCCGGAACCGGATTCTCCTACCAGTCCAAAAATTTCTCCTCTTCGAATCTGAAACGATACATCATCGACTGCCTTGACTGCTGTTTTCCGGGACAGTGGAAAAATATGGGTCAGATGACGCACATCCAGCAAAATCTCATGTTCCATCTGTGTTTCCTCCTATCGGCGGCACAACCTTCGGTGCTCTCTCATCCAGCAGCCATGTTGCCGCATAATGGCTGTCTGTGACCCGGAACATCGGCGGCTCCTCCTCAAAATCAATTTCCAGCGCATAAGCATTGCGGCTGGCAAAGGCATCGCCCTTCGGCGGATGGAGAAGAGACGGCGGCATTCCCGGGATAGACGGCAGGCTTTCTTTTCCCCTCGAAAACGCCGGTATGGAACGCAGCAGTCCCCACGTATACGGATGACGGGGATCATAAAAAATCTCATCCACGGTTCCAATCTCTACTATTTTTCCCGCATACATAACCGCTACCCGGTCTGCGATCCGCGCTACAACGCCAAGGTCATGCGTGACAAAGACCGTCGCCGTTCCCAGTTTTTTCTGAATTTCCCGAAGCAGGTCCAGAATCTGTGCCTGAATCGTCACATCCAGCGCTGTCGTCGGCTCATCAGCAAACAGAATTTCCGGATTGCCCGCCAGCGCAATCGCCAGTACGATCCGCTGCCGCATTCCGCCGGAAAAGTGATACGGATATGCCTTTTTCCGCTCTTCTGCCTGCTCGATCCCCACCAGCTGCATCAGTTCTGTCACTCTCTGTTTCACTTCTTCTTTTCCCATGTCTTTCTGATGCGCCCGCACTGCCTCTGCAATCTGCGCTCCGACTGTCATCGTCGGATTTAAGGAAGTCATCGGATTCTGGAAAACCATCGAGAACAGTTTTCCCCGCAGTTCCCGCATTCTTCGCTCCCCGTATCCTGCAATTTCTTCTCCATTGACCAGAATTTTTCCGTTTTTGATCTTTGCATTCTCCGGCAGCAGCTTCATAATACTTTTGCAGAGCACACTTTTTCCGCAGCCTGACTCGCCCACAACAGCGAGCACCTCACCTGCTTTCAGGGAAAAGCTGACATCGCGGACTGCCTGTACTTCCCCCTCATCCGTAAAAAAGCTGACGGAAAGATGCTCCACTTTTAATCGTTCTTTCATTCCGTTTTTCTCCTGTACAGACAAAAAGGAGGTAACCATACCTCCTTCGTCTGCTTTTTGTTTTTATTCTTCGATTGTCCAGTCCTGAATATTCCAGAAAATACCAACGCCGTGGTGCCCCAGTACCGTATCTTTGGAAATGCCCTGAATTTCGGAATCTGCCACATAATTTGCATCAATATAGCAAATGAATGCATAGGCCGGATCTTCTGCCAGTTCTTCCTGGAATTTTCCGTAATATTCTTTCCGCACTTCCGGATCGTCACTCTGGCGGGCAAGAGACAGATACTCATCTACTTTTTCATTGGAATAGCTCGAATAATTCGCCCCTTTGTCCGTGCCGAAAACCTTATATGTATGATCGTCCGCATCGAACGGGCTTCCCCAGCCGATCAGACAGGCCATCTGTCCGCCCCAGTCCATCTGCGCCGGAATTTCTACGGTACAGTTGATACCAGTTTCCCGGAGCTGCTGTGCTGCCGCCTGGGCAATATCAATGCGGTCCTGCTCACCGGACATCACGCTGATGACAAAACCGATTTCTTCGCCGTCCCGCTCATAGAAACCATCGCTGTTTCTGGTGCATCCGGCTGCTTCCAGAATTTCCTGTGCTTTTTCCGGATTGTAATCGTAATGTTCTACGTTTTCGTTATTGTAAATGTTCCGCTGCAGCGGGCTGTATGCCGCCATTCCCTCTCCAAGAAGCACAGAATCGATAATGGCCTGGCGGTCAATCGAATAACAGACGGCCGGAATGATGTCCCTGTTTTTCGTCCAGTAATCATTCGCAAAGTTAAATAAGATTCCGCGGTAATCTGCCGTTGTCATGTCGTAGCAGGTAAAACCGTCTTTTTCTTTGAAATTCTGCGCATTTTTCGGGTCAAGCAGCGCCAGATCCAGTTCGCCGGATTCCAGCTGCATCGCCTGTGCATTATCATCTGGTACAATTTTGAATATAACCTTGTCAATCTTTGGTGCCCCAAGGTAATAATTCTCATTCTTTACCAGAACAATCGACTGGCCCTCGTCCCAGCTCTCCATTTTATACGGGCCGGTTCCAACCGGTGCACGGAAGAAATCCGATTCCTGCATATTTTCACCTTCCAGCAGGTGCTTCGGCAGGATGGCCATCGTCATGTATTCCAGGAAAGCCACGTTCGGCTCGGAAAGGCGGAAGGAAACGGTGCTGTCATCTATAACTGTAATCTCTTCTACATCCTCATAATTTGGTGCATTTTCAGATCCGTTTTCCGGGTCCATGATCGCTTCAATGGTGAATTTCACATCATCCGCCGTAAACTTTTCTCCATCATGCCACTGGATGCCGTCCCGGATATGAAAGGTGTAGGTGCAGGTTTCTGCATCGTACTCCCATTTTTCTGCCAGACCCGGAACAATGTTGTCATCCGCATCGTGTGCCGTCAGTCCGTTGAACAGCAGCAGATTAATTTCGCCATGCTCATCCATCGCCGGATTGATTCTGGTATAATCAGCAGAACCGTAAACCAGGGTCGTCTCTTCCTCCCCTGTCTGGCCGGAAGAAGCTTCCGTCTCTGTTTTCGACAAATCTGTACTGTTGCTGTTTTTCCCGCTGTCCTGACCGCATGCCGCAAGGGATGCTGCAAGAGACACCATCAGCATCAAAGATAATATTTTCTTTTTCATCCTTTTCCTCCCATTTTCAGACCGTTTTTACCCGGACTGACCGCTTTTTTGCTTTGTACTCCCATGATCTGCGCGCCTGATCCATGTACTGTTCGTTCATTATATTTGATATTTCAAGCTCTCACAAGCCGGGTGGGGGGATATTTTTTTCTTTTCTCGTAAAGTTAATCGTCTCATGCAGAGGGAACTGCTCCGCATGCCAACATAAAACATGACCTTGATCAGGGGACTCTTCCTCTGCATCAAGGTCATGTTTCTTTTCCTATGATTTTAAAATTTTACAGCATATTGATAACAAATCCAGCCAGCATCGTGGACAGAACCGTAATAACCGTAATTCCTCCCACAACATATGGCACGTTTAAGGTATCTTCGATAAACGCTTTCTCCTCCGGTGTCTCTCCGACCGCATCGCCGACCTCGCGGCAGATGACCACGTTGCTCGGGAATCCGAGGAACTGCTCGACACCGATGCCGACAGCCAGATCCTTGTCGCCGACAAGTTTCCAGGTCGGGAGAACCCATCCAACCAGTGCAACACCGATCAGAGCCGCGGCAAACAGAACGATGGTCTGGAATGCCATGGTACCGAGATCACTTAAGGAAACCTTCGCCAGAGACGGGATGATGGAGCCAAAGACAGCAACCATCATAAGGCCGTAGGAATTCGATTTCTGCAGCGGTTTTGTCGGAACGAGTCCGGAAGCGGCACAGACAACACCGAGAAGCAGCGCCCAGATGCTGTAGTTGATCGGAGTCAGATCGCCAAGGATGTGGGCAACCCAGGAACCGGCTGCAACGAGCGCCATCATGACGTTGGCGGAATACCATTCTTTGTGTTTATCTGCAAAGGAAACTTTTGCAGAAGTACCGTTTCCGGTCTCCTGCTTTTTAAACTGCGCCGGATTCTCGCGGTATGCTTTCAGCAGTTTTTTTCCGTAACGGATACCCATGGCAGATGCGATCGGCGCACCGACGAATTTCTGTACGGAATAGATGACTGCACAGAGTGCTGCCGCCGTTGCCAGTCCTTTTTCTGCTGCGGCGCTTGCCATCAGCGAAGTTGCCATTGCCGCACCGTTGATAACCGGCATGCCGACGAGCACAGTGTCAAATCCGATGATCGGGGATACCAGAAGCATCACAAGGCAGGACGCCAGCATACAGAGTGCCGCCATTAATACGGTTCTCCACTCCTCGATCAGCTGTTTCACGTTCAGGGTAGTACCCATGTTGAACAGTACCATCGCAATTGCCAGTTTTGATAACGCCGTAAGGCCTCCCTGATCGATGATGTCCGCCGGGATCAGTTTCGTCAGAAAGCCTACCAGGAACAGGAGCATGACGACCATCATTCCGGACAGCTTTCCTTTTGTAATTTTACCGACAATGTCGCCGAGTGCAAACACGATCAGAACAATCATGAAGCTGGAGAACATTGCGTTGTTTGTTAAAATCTCAGCCATTTCTTTTTCTCCCTTGCTCTTTTTAATTTGAAATTATACATAATTTTCTTTTATTTTGCAAGTTTTATCCAGTTTTTATTTTATATTTTGCATATTTATGCAATCCTTCCAATTATCCGCGCCACAAGCTCTCCGGCATGATAGAAGTCATCGAGATGCAGATATTCTTCGGTCGAATGATTCTTGAAATATCCTGTTGCGATACCGACACAGGTGATTCCCTTCTGATTGAAAATATTGCCGTCCATACCGCCGCCTCCGCCGTTGATCTGCGGTTCGATTCCCATCTCTTTCAGGGATTCCGTGACGATCTGAATCATCTCGGAATCCTCCGGGATGAAGAACGGCAGGAAGGTGTTTTCTCTTTTAAATTCCACACGCGCACCGCGCTTTTCTGCGATTTCACGGCAGTGCGACTGGAAATACGCTTCATAGCGGTCGAGTTTTTCTCCCGACCGGCTCCGCATCTCTCCGCGCAGGATTGCGTGGTCGCAGACAACGTTCATTGCCTCGCATGTTTTGGACCAGAGGTGAGAAAAGTTCGACGTTGTATTTTCATCCAGTCTTCCCGTCTCCATCGTTGCGAGCATTTCCGCCATAATTTTTGCCGCATCAATGCCTTTCTCCGGCTCATTTCCCGCATGGGCTGCCTTGCCGAAAACCTGTGCTTCCAGAAGGGCACGGCCCGGCGCACCATTTACAATTCGGCCGATGCGTCCCGGGGAGTCGAGCACATACATCGTTTTTGATGTCAGCAGGCTTACATCGAATGCTTTCGCACCGTACAGACCGGCCTCCTCGCCGACCGTAAAGAGGATCTCCAGTTTCGGAAGCGCCTTCCCGGATTCAATCGCCTGACGCACGCCCTCTAAAATGGCTGCCACACCGGACAGATCATCCGCCGCCAGAATCGTGTCGCCCGAAGAACGAAGGATTCCATCCTCCTCCACCGGTTTGATTCCAATGCCGCCCGGCACACGGTCCATATGGGAACAGAAACAGACAACACCGTCCCGCTCTCCTTCCCGAACCGCCAGAATATTGCCGCACACGCCGCCAAACGTAGCCCCGGCCTCATCCCGCGTAATCGCAAATCCCATCTGCTCCAGTTTTTTCACCAGATGCTCTGCAATCTCCGTCTCCTGACCGCTCGACACATCAATCCGCATCATTTCGGTCAGTTCATCTAACATACGTTGATTTTTCATTTCTTTTCCACTCTCCATTCTTGAAAAAAATTTTCAAAAACAATTCTTCTACATCTTACCATTTGCCTTTCGTCCTTAATAGGTGTAAAATTATGCCATAATTCATTTTTATGTCTTTAATTCTCGGAAAGGAATTTTATATATGAAAATCGGCGTAACAGGTTCTGACCATATCTGCGACAGGATTCAGAAAACGCTGGAGAAGCGCATGCCGGACCTTGAAGTGGTCTACCGGCGTTCCAACGATTACCGGTACGGTCTGGAAGCGGCTGCCCAGTTTCAGAAAGGGAAAGTATCCGGCATTATTTTTACTGGGCCGACCAACTATCACTATGCTTTAAAGCGGCTGGAGCCAAACGTTCCCTGGACCTTTCTTCCGCACAATCAGGCTTCCATCTTAAAAGCGCTGGCGGAATCTGCTGTCCGTTATTCCTGCGTGCCGGATATCATCAGTATCGATATGTATGAGGAACAGCTTGTGCAGGAAACGCTGGAAGAGATCGGCATTTCCAATGGCCGCGTCCTTGTGGCACACGGCTCTTCTCCCGATCAGGGCGATTTTCAGGATGCCCTCACGGATTTTCACCGTTACAACTATTTTCACAACGGGGCAAAAATCTGCTTTACCAACATGGAAAAAACGTATGAGGCACTGTCGGCAGAAGGCATTCCCTGCATCCGCATCTCGGTTTCCGAGGATGTAATTCTGGAACAGGTTTATCATCTTCAGTTTCTGGAAAATACGGCGCAGAAGAACCGCGGGCAGAGTGCTTCCGTGCAGATCTATTTTGATTATTCCTTTGATCAGGAGACGGATCTTTCGCTCCGGGAATGGGAGAAGATTCATTATCAGAATGAGATGCGCGAGCTGATCTACTCTGCCGCCCACCGCATGGGGGCTGCTGCGTTCTCCGAGGGCGCTTCTATTTTTTATATCATGTCATCCCGTCCGGTTCTGATGCGGGAATTTATTCAGAACGGGGAATATCAGAAGATTCTGTTTCACGGACAGCAGACGCCGCACAACCGGCTGTGGATCGGCATCGGCTACGGTGATACTCCCATGGAGGCGAAATCCCGCGCGGCGATGGCGCTCAACCACTCGATCGCGGACCGCTCCGGCGCGAACTATATTGCGGAGGATGAGCATCAGTTTACCGAAATTAAGATCAATGACCCGACCGATCACACGGCGTATCTTCTGCACCGGCTTCACATCAGCAGCAGTACGTATGAAAAACTGAAAGAGATTCTGCGGTCACATGATCAGGTAATCACTTCCGCACAGCTCGCTGCAGATATGGGGATCACGGAGCGGAGCGCCAACCGGCTGATTCTGCGGCTGGAACAGGAAAACTGTGTGACCACGATCGGCAAAATCAGCGGCGGCAAGGGACGGCCGGCACGGATTATGAAAATCACTTTATAAAACATAAGAAATGGAGAATGTTTATGGATAAAAGAACGGAACAGGCATTTGCCTATCTCGAGAAAAACGAACACAGTATGATGGAGCTGCTGAAAAATCTTGTCTCCATTGAAACGCCTTCGGCTGATCGCGAGGCGAATGAGCGGATTGCGGCGCATCTCGATACGTACTGTGATGCGCTCGGCATGGAGCGTCAGATTCATCACTTTGAGAAGGCTGGCCCGACGTTTGCCGCGTGGACCCGGCCGCAGGAAAAGAAGCCGATTCTTCTGCTTGGGCATATGGATACAGTTCATGCGGTTGGAAAGTTCGGCCCGGAACCGTTTCTTGTGAAGGATGACCGCGTGTACGGTCCAGGCGTTTATGACATGAAGGGCGGCGATGTGATCGCGCTGTTTGTGCTCCGCGCACTGAATGCGGTCGGGTATGAGGACAGACAGATCAAACTGGTGCTCACCGGTGATGAGGAAGTCGCCCATGCATTTTCCCACGGCGAGGCCGGAAAGCTTGTCGAGCAGTATGCCAGCGGCTGTGAGGCGGCTTTTAATCTGGAATCGGGCTACATCAGCGGCGAAGTGACTACGAGAAGAAACGGCGGCGCGATCATTCGCGTGAAAGTAAAGGGCAAAGCGGCTCATGCAGGAAAGGAGCCGCAGAAAGGCGCGAGTGCGATTCTGCAGGCGGCGCGCATGATTACAGAGATTGAGAGCCGCTCGGTGTTCGGCTATCTTTCCTTCAACTGCGGCCGTATTTCAGGCGGAACCGGAGCCAATGTCATCCCGGATTCCTGTGAGTTTTCCATCGGTATCCGATACGCGGCAAATGCGCAGTATGAAGAAGCCATCGCTTTCTTAAAAAATCTCTGCGAACACGTCACCGTTCCTGGCACAAGCTGCACCATGGAACAGAACGGCTACTACCCCGCCATGGAAATGGTCGACGGTGCCGACCGCCTCCTCTCCCTCTATCAGGAAAGCTGTAAACTCCTCGGCGAACCAATCCCGCAGGGCATCCAGCAGAGCGGCTGCTCCGACACCTCCTTCGTCACCCGCATCGGAATCCCCGCCCTCTGCAGCCTCGGTATCCAGGGCGCAGGCGCACATTCACTTGATGAGTATGCGATTCCGTCCTCACTGCTCGTGCAGTGCAAGAAACTGGTGGCCACGATTTTGGCGATGTAAAATGCTATGCGGTTCTTGACAAAACAGGAAAGTCATTTTAGCATAAAAAAAGAAACGGGTTTTTTGTCCGGTAAGCTCATCGTGAGCCAAGGGAGTTGCTCGTTTCTTTTTTATTATCTTATTTTCTTTACCCTATCACATCCGTAACCGCATTCACCGCTTTCGCCACAAAGCTGATCGTCTTTTCGCTGAACACTTCCCCGTCTTTTGAGATCGAAACGTGTGCGAGTCCGATCTCATCTTTCTCGCTCGCTTCGGTACTGCCCATGAGGGTTGTCCATTTGATCTGGACATCGTCGGCGGTGATGGCGTGGTCGCATGTTACGATGTACTGTGCTTCATCGAACAGCGGCGAATTGGATTCCGCATAGACGATGATGTCGTTGTTTTTTTCCTGATAGACGCGCACGGTGTAATTCACCAGGTCTTTTTCATCCGTGATATAGTCCTTATTCGGCGATACGGTTTCTTCGCAGATCAGGCTTGCATCTTTTGGAATGGTATTCTTCTCTTTCGTTTTGGTCATCCCGATCATCAGCATACAGTTGCAGAGCGCTGCGATCAGAACTGCAAGCAGCAGGATTTTTATTCTATGTTTCATTGTTTTCTCTTCCTTTTCCCATGTCATAGTTTGTCACCGATGTTTCATTTCCATTATACATGATTCCCCCAAAATAAAAAACGTTAAAATACGTCCGTCCCCATAAAAGCTTTTTTGAAAAAATTTCTCAAAGAAAAAGTTTTCCATTTTGTTCCAAATATGTTATGCTATACTATCCGTTAGACAATTCTAACTTGATGCACTCTCGCAATAAAGGAGGTCCTGCATGCCTTTAAATTTAACCGTTTTCAATCAGTTTTACGCCATCAATAAAATCTGCGGCCAGGAAAAGCAGCGTCATTATCTGGAGTCGCTTGGGTTTGTTCCCGGGGCCAGGATTTCGATTCTGTCGGAGCTTCACGGTTATTATCTCGTCATGGTGAAGGGCAGTAAAATCGGGCTGGATAAGAGTCTGGCCAAGAAAATTATTGTGTATGCCAGCTGAACCGATGGCAGGGTTCACTTTTTGCATACGCATTTAGAAAGTATGGAGTATTATGGAAAAGAACAAAAAAATCATCAAACTGTGCTATCTGCAGATCGCATTCTATGTCGTCTTTCTGACATCGCTGCTTCTGCATTTCAAGCGTGGGCTGGATCATCGCGCCTTTGCGCTTCTGATTATCCTTACGCTGCTCGGCTGCGCCTCTGCACTGACGCTTACCGATTATCTGAAAAGCCTGATCCGCCGCTCCGGCTTTGATGTCGCCGGCGTGCACGATAAAAAGTCGCTGGAAGAAAAGCTCCTCCAGCTTCAGAACGCGGACGATACACTCGATGTCGGCGTGATGATGTTTGATATGAACAATTTAAAGATGATCAACGACACGTACGGCCACGAAGAAGGCGACGTCTTTATCCAGACCTTCGCCTCCTATCTGACCCGCATTCTGACCGAGAACAGCTTTCTGGCGCGGTTCGGCGGTGATGAATTTGTCATTGTGCAGAATCATGCAACCTGGAACCAGCTGGAGCAGATGAATCTTCAGCTGCAGACGATGATCGACACCTACAACCAGACGGCGGATCACCCGCTGAGCTATGCCGTCGGATATGAGCTGAGCTGCAAAAATCATTATTATCTGATCATGGATCTGCTGCAAATGGCGGACGAAAAAATGTACCAGGACAAGCGGTATAAAAAACAGCTCCAGAAAAACGGACCTCTCGCCGCCCGCCGCAGTATGCTTGCTGAGAGCATTTCCACGGATTCTTTAAAAGAAAAAATTTTTACGCTTCTCAATAACAGAAGCGAAGAAAAGCAGTACGCCTTTCTGATGACGGATGTCGACAATTTTCATCTGATCAACGATTACTGGGGTTATGAGACGGGTACGAACATTCTGAATTTCATCCTGAAAAAGCTGGAACTCTTTCCGCAGACACTCTTTGTGAACCGCTATCACTCCGATATCTTTGTCGGCATTATCGATATCACCTGGCAGGATCCGGCCGTGGTGCGGGAAAAGATTTCCGCCTATCACAAGCAGGCGATCCGCTTCTTCCACGATCGGAATATCCGCATTTCCATGGACGATTTCGGATCGGGGTATTCTTCTTTGAATTCGCTGAAGGATATTCTTTTTGATGAAGTCAAGATCGACAAACATTTCCTCTCGGCGGGCCTTTCCGAAAAAGGAAAAATTTGAAGAGCTGATCGCTTGACAAAGTCCGAATTCTATACTATGGTTATCTTGCCCGGTAGTTACTACCGATTCAATTCTGTTATCAACTTTGTTGGGAGGTATGCATGATGTATTCCATGAAAGAAGCCTGCGTTCAGACAGGCATGTCGTATGAAACCCTGAAATTTTACTGCAAAGAAGGCCTCGTCCCGAACGTAAAACGCGACAGCCACAATTACCGCGTTTTCGACGACCGCGACATCAAATGGATCCAGAGCCTCGGCTGCCTGAAGCGCTGCGGCATGACGCTGGCGGAAATGAAAGAATATCTCGCCTACTGCCTCGAAGGTCCATCCTCCATTCCGGAGCGTAAAGAAATTCTCGCGGTAAAAAAAGAAGCGCTGCTCGCATCGATGGAAAAACTGCAGAAAGCCATCGATTATATCGACTGGAAACAGAATTTTTACGATGATGTCCTGTCGGGAAAAATCGAATATCACAGCAATCTGATTTCCGATGAAGAGATTGCACAGAAGGCACAGTAGTCCTTCCTATCCTATGCAAAAAACGGCGCCGATCTTTTTACAGATCAGTGCCGTTTTCTCATTTTTTCTCTTCTTTCCTCCACCGTCTCCATGCGTCGTCTGTGGAGCTATTCATTTACTTCGGCTGCGGTCCGCATACTCTGTCCGAAATCGACGATGTGCCACAGGATTTTTGCTCCCAGGATAAAGGATCCGTAGATGGCTGCATCCAGCGGGCCGTACCAGAAATGCCAGTAATGTGTCAGCGGCAGCAATGTGATTTCCAGCAGGCAGGTATGTAACTCTGTTGAATTTATCTCGTCAATCATGTCATCATCTCGTCACGTAAGTGACGTGATTAATTTTCTCGAATATTATATGTTTTTCCGTCTCAGATCCGATCCAGCACTTCCCCAATATCCCCTTTAATGCACACCGCTCTGTCACGGATCAGATCCGGGACACGCATATCGCTGGTGTTGATGCAGACATAAAGATTATCTTTATCTTCTGCTGTCATGCTGAAAAATGGATATTTGATGATTCCCGGCGTGTTGTATCCCACGCCGAGTTCCAGATACAGGATATGGCCTCTGTTGTGACGAAGCAGGAAATCGATGCGTCGGCTGGATGCCTCATGCCAGCCTTTATCTTCCACAAACGTGTCATCCGCGCGCAGATTCATGCTCATCGGTTTTCCGCAGTGTGGGCAGTACGGCACCAGTTCGGATGGGATCCGCATGCTCAGGTTTCCGTTCTCCGGCGGAACAAGGCTTCCGTCTTCCGGGATCTGATACCCCTGGGCAAGCAGCATCTTTCGAATGATTTCTTCATTGTCATACTTTTCCTTGCAGCACGGCTCAGAGCACTGAAACAGGCCGTAATCTCCCTGCGTGTAAAACAAACGGTTTTTATCAAATCCGGCTTTCTGGAAGCAGTGGTCTACATTTGTGGTGATGACAAAATAGCTCTTATTTTTCATCAGGCTGAGCAGTTTCTGGTAAACCGGTTTTGGCGCGTCCTGATAACGGTTGATGTAAATGTATCTGCTCCAGTACGCCCAGTATTCTTCCAGCGTATCGTAAGGGTAGAAGCCGCCAGAATACATATCGTGGAAACCGTATTTCTGTTCAAAATCTGCAAAATATTTCCGGAACCGCTCACCGCTGTAGGTAAATCCGGCCGATGTCGAAAGCCCAGCCCCGGCTCCTATTAAAATCGTGTTTTTTTCCTGCAGTGCGGTGCGAAAACGCTCCATCTTTTTTTCAAATTCTCTTTCTTTCCAACTTTCAAACATCACAAATTCACCTCTTCTTTTCTTTCTGCTTTTGTTCCCCATTCTTCAGCGATTACTTTTCTCCCAGCAGCTCCTCATAAATCTCCCGGTCGCGGTCCTTGAACACGTTGAAAATGACCTTCTCCACGCTCGTCTCTTTCTGCGCCAGAAACTCTTTCACCGTCGCAACGGCAATCTCCGCTGCTTTCTCGTTCGGAAAATGAAATTCTCCAGTGGAAATGCAGCAGAACGCCACGCTTTTCAGTCCGTTCTCCGCCGCAAGTGACAGGCACGACCGATAGCAGTCCGCCAGCTGCCGGCAGTGTGTTTCCGTCAGATGGCCGCCCACAATCGGTCCAACCGTGTGGAGCACATAGCGGCACGGCAGATTATACGCCGGCGTGATTTTCGCCTGCCCCGTCGGCTCCGCATGGCCCTGCGCTTCCATCATCTCCTCGCAGTACAGCCGAAGCTGCACACCCGCAAACGTATGGATGCAGTTGTCAATGCACCGGTGATTCGGCACGTAACAGCCAGTCATCCCGCTGTTCGCCGCATTCACAATCGCATCGCACCGGAGCGCGGTGATATCGCCCTGCCAGAGATACAGCCCCTGCTGCACCGGCGTAAGGTCGTCGACATTCGTCACGCCCTTTTTTGCCGTCTCCTCCTGCAGATACGCATCCTGAATGTTCAGAAATTCTGCACTGCTCTTTTTCACCATGCGCACATTCATCAGCCCCCGCAGAAGCTGTCTCTGCCCGGTGCTGTCAGACGGAATCTGCATTCCGCGGTACTCCCGGCTCTCTTCCAGCAATGACTGGATCAGAAAATTTCTTCGTTCACTCTGGTTCATGTTATTCCCTCATTTCCATCGTTTCTATAGACTTTATCTTATCACTATTCCCATAAAATCTGTAGCTAAAATAAGGGGACTACTGCCCTCTTTTGCGAATCGTTCCTCTCGGACACGTCTCCGCGCATCGGCCGCAGTGCAGGCACTGGTGCTGGTCGATGACGGCCGGGATGCGGGTGATGTCGATGCATTTCTGCGGACAGACTGAAAAACAGAGCTTGCAGCCAATGCATTCGTTTCCCACCTCGTACCCAGCCATCGACTGCTCTGCGCCGCCGATCAGGATCGTGTCCCGCACGATATGCGACGGATCGCTGATGTCGAAGTATTCTCCCTCGGCCTCGTACACGCGGAACACCTCAAGTGCCGCGCGTGTATCGCCGGGATAAATTTTCTGCATGTATGGATTTTTTCCGAAAATTTCATCCAGCTTTTCACTGTGGATGTTCTGGATTCTGCCGCGGAGAGAGACTGCTTTTTTATCTTTCGTCGCAGAAATTGCCACATAGCCCTGCTCCATGAGCTGTGCATAAAAGGCTTTTCCTTTTGCCGTCAGAAAATACACTCCTTTCTTGTCCCACAGCATCATATCGATCACACGGGTCTGTGGATGACCGTCTGCACCGATCGTCGCCATCGTGGTTGAGTGCATCTCCTCTACTAACATCTTCAGATAATCATTTCTCTCCATAGCGGCAGATTCCTTTCTCTTTTTACTTCAAATTCATAGCGACAGATTAAAACTCGTACGGCGGGTTTCCGGAAAAGTCTGCGATTACACCGTGTGCATTGTTCAGATAGAATACCTCGAAAATCGGGTTGTCAGCGGTTTGGTACTGGCCTTTTACAATCGGATTTCCCATGCACATTTCTTTTGCAGCCATGTTGTTTTCAAATACAGCTTTTCCGTTCAGACGGATCCATGCATAGGATGGGCTGGAAGTGGAAATTTCAATTTCCGGATTTGCCAGCATATCTTTATAAACATCTTTTGTGTTGTTGGTACAAAACCACAGTTTTCCTTCCATTTCGCCAATAAACATAAACGGACGGCATTTTGCTTTTCCATCGCGCCCTACAGTTGCTAAATACTGTACCGGGTTTTCTTTTAAGAATTCTACTACTTTACTCATGATGATGTCCTCCATTTTCGTTTTTTGATTTTGTTTTTGAGCTTGTTTCTTATGATTTGGTTTCGGCCTTTTTCGAATGCGCTTCGGATCTTTTTTCTCGAAAGGATTGCTTTTTTCTTTCGATGGCTTTATAATAAGCCCAAAGCGTCTTAACGTAAAGTAAGCACAATATTGTGCTGTAGTTACCAAAAGGAAACTATTGTGTAAATACAAGGTTTTCCGTGCTTACTTTTACAAGAAAATCTTTATGAAATGGAGGTTTTTTATGTCAGTTTCTGAAAAAAACGCAATATCTTTAGCCGATCTCCCGGCCTGCCCGGTAGAGACTACCTTAACCTTAATCAGTGATAAATGGAAAGTCCTGATTCTCCGTGATCTGATGCCGGGCACCAAACGTTTTGGCGAACTAAAAAAATCCATCGGTCACGTTTCCCAGAAAGTTCTGACGAGCCAGCTCCGTCAGATGGAACAGAGCGGGCTCGTCAGCCGTAAAGTTTATGCAGAAGTTCCGCCGCGGGTAGAATATACCCTCACCAACCTGGGCTACAGCCTACAGCCAATCATGGATGCCATGTGGAGCTGGGGAGAAAATTATAAGAAAAAACTCTCCGCCGAAGAATCCGAAACCGCCTGATATTCGTTTGTTTTTTGCAAAAAAAATGTCTCAAAACCAGTCTTTTGTTTTGAGACATTTTTATTTTCTATTTTTCCCGGAAATTCGGACTGTTTTCTTTCAGCACCACTGTTTCCCAGCTTCCGATTGTTCCATCATACTGTCCGTTCCACACCGGATACTGTTCGACCGGAAGTTTGATTTCCACGGCATTCCGATTAAAGTTCTGTACGAACACATACCGGATTCCATTCTTTTCGCGCGTTGTAACCTCCACGCCATCCGGAATCTCTTTCACCACCGATGTGACACCTGCTTCTTCTGCCAGTTTTCCGCAGAGCTCATCGTACAGACCCTGTTCAAAACCGGCACAGATCTGATATGCTTTTCCTGCGCCATACTGGTTTTCTGTCAGTGCAGGCATTCCTGCATAAAAATCTTTTCCATAAGTCATCAGCACTTCTGCTGTCGATGGTTTCACCAGTTCACAGAGATTGCTGCACCGGTACGTCCGGGTCAGATGCAGACGGTTTTGCGGGACCGGAACTCCTTCGTTCCATTCCCCATCGTACAGGCCGTCAATCTCCATGCTCCGAAGTCCCATTACATCCAGCAGTCCGTGCGGCGTTCCGCCAAGGAAACAAAGATCCGTCTCATCTACAATTCCGGACCAGTACGTTGCCAGGAAAGTGCCGCCTCCGGCCACAAACTGCCGTACTTTTTCCACCCATCCTTCCCGCTGCAGATAAACCACAGGCGCTGCCACGATCTGATAGTCCGAAAGACCCTGCGTTTCATCGATGACATCAACATCCAGGCCGAGTCTGCGGAAGGCGCGGTATGATTTTTCCACGGTTTCTTTGTAAAACAGGCCCTGATTCCGTGGCCCTGCCGCATCTTCCAGTGCCCACCGGTTTTCGGTGTCATAAATCACAGCCACTTTCGGACTGCAGATGGCACCGGAAAGTTCCTGCATCTGCGCCAGGGTTTCTCCTACCTTTGTCACTTCCCGGAATACACGGGTGTCATCTCCTCCATAATGGTCTATCACCGCTCCATGAAACTTTTCGGAAGCTCCACGGCTCTGGCGCATCTGGAAATACAGGACGCTGTCTGATCCGTGCGCCACGGCCTGAATGGATGCGGCGTGCAGCATGCCCGGCTTTTTCAGTTTGCTGACCGGCTGCCAGTTTGTTGCGGACGGACAGCTCTCCATCAGATAAAACGGCTTTTTCTGGATACTGCGCATGATATCATGCTGCATCGCCGTATCTGCTGCCGTAACTGCTTCCGCTTCTTTGTGCCAGGTCGGATAATTGTCCCAAGAAACAAAATCAACAATGTCGGCAAACTTGTGATAATCCAGTCCCTTGAAATCATACATCATATTGATGGTCGTAGGCTGTTTGGCACCGGCATCCCGCAGCGCGCTGATCTCCCATTTCACAAAATCGGCTGTCTGATCTGTTACAAATCGTTTCCAGTCCAGATTCAGTCCGTGCAGCGATGCGTCTCCTTTTGGCGACGGACTCTCCACCTGATCAAAACTCTGGTATGTATGACTCCAGAACGCCGTGTTCCATGCATGGTTTAAGGCCTGTAAACTGCCATATTTTTGTTTTACCCAGTTCCGAAATGCCTCCTGGCAGAGCGGACAATGGCACTCTCCGCCTAGTTCATTCGAAATATGCCATGCAATGACACCTGGATGATCCTTGAACGCTTCTGCCAGTTTTGTATTGATCTTTCTCGTTTTTTCCCGATACACCGGCGAGGTATAGCAATGGTTATGACGCTCTCCGTACAGATTTCTCTGCCGCATCGCATCCATGCGGAGTACTTCCGGATATTTCTGTGCCATCCAGCGCGGTCTTGCCGCTGTCGGTGTAGCCATCATGACAGAAATTCCATTTTCATACAGGCGGTCTACCATTTTTTTGAGCCATTCCAGATCAAACACGCCTTCTTCCGGCTCCAGGAATGCCCAGGAAAAGATGCCGAGGGAAACTTCATTTATTTTCGCTTTTTTGAAATACGCAAGATCCTGCTCCAGAATTTCCGGATATTCCAGCCATTGTTCCGGATTGTAATCTCCGCCATGCAGAAGTTTTCCAAAATTTATATTCTGTCTCATAAAAATCTCCTTTTATTCTCAAATGCCTCGGAAGGTAAAGGTAAATTCCAGTTTCTGGTCAACCGGAATCAGGTATTCCGGATGGGTCTGTGCACCCCAGCTGTCGTCTCCTCCGACACCCATCTGCTGTTTTGCCACGCGCACAACGGTGTAATGTACCTGCGGCAGTTCATACGGATGCATCGCATTTTCCAGCTCGTGCGGCGTATACGGCAGTGCGGAAAATTCCATCTTGTCGCCGCTAAACATCATACCACGGCCCTTGCGGTTCGTCACGGTTGCCCAGCGTACACCAACCTTGTTGCCGCACTCCTGCGGAACGAGATATTTCGCCATATTGTCTTCGACTTTATTCTTATAAACGCCAAGCTTTGCTCCGGCGCAGCGGTCCACATACGTCTCCTCCGGTCCCATGCCATACCAGGTAACGTGGTCGTAATCGGCATCCAGCTTGAACATCACGCCGAATTCCGGCATATCGCCGAGCTCTTTCACCGGATCATACGTCAGCGTCGTCTGAATGCTTCCATCGCCGAAGACACGGTAGGTCAGACGGCACTCACTCGCCGGTGTGGTCGGCATTACATAGCGGTAGCTGACTTCTGCGCAGTCCTCGTGTACTTCGATTTCCGGTGCATACAGTCCCGGATAATGGCTGCCGTTCGGATATTTGTGGGACAGATACATCGAAGCAATCTTCCACTGGCTGTAACGCATCGGCATCAGGCTTCCGCAGTCATTGTCGATCGGCGCACGCCAGAAGTTCGGTTTCGGAATCATTTTGATCATCTCAACGCCGCCGTAACGGTACGATACGAGTCCGCCGTTCAGATCGGAGAACATCACATCGAAATTCTCGCCGCGCACACCAAAATCATGGTTGGAACGGATCACTTCAAATTTCGCCGGTTTTTCTGCTTTCGCCGGTGCTTCCACTTCATAAACGCCCTGTCCAAATGCAACTTCATGGCCGCGCTTGCCCCATACGGTATCTTCTTTCAGGCGGAAGGAAACGGTCACCGCATACTCTCCCGGAAGTGTCTGTACCGCGATCGGCAGCTCCACCGTTTTTTCCGAAAGCGGCTCCACCGAAACTTCCATCGGCACTTCTTTCAGTTTCTTTCCTTCTTTTTCGAGAAGTACTACGCATGCAAATGTATCGGTATTCACAAACAGGTTTTTATTTTTTACAACCGCCTTGTCTTTCTGCACGTCAATGGAAATATTCTGATAGCAGAATTTTACTTCCTGCATCTTCGGAGACGCGTCGCGCTCGCCGCCGTATACGATACCATTTCCACTGAAGTTATAATCACACGGATGGTCGTCAAAATCACCGCCATACGCCTGGAACTCTTTTCCGTAGCGGTCTTTTTTATAAATCGACTGATCGATATAGTCCCAGATAAAGCCGCCCTGGAACATTGGCTCTTCCTCAGTCAGATCCATATATTTCTTCATCGCGCCGCAGGAATTTCCCATGGCATGGGCATACTCACAGCAGACGTACGGTTTTCTGCGGTCTTTCGCTAAAAATTCCCGGATCTCGTTGACCGTGGTGTACATCCGGCTTTCCATATCGCTGGTGTCGTTGTATCTGCGGTCATCGTTCACTCCCTCATAATGGACAAGGCGGGTCGGATCCATCTTCCGGTATAACTGAGACATTTCAAAAATAACCTTTCCGCCGAACGATTCATTTCCGCAGGACCAGATCAGAATCGCCGGATGGTTTTTGTCTCTCTGATACATCGAGTTGACACGGTCCAGCATGCAGTCCATCCACTCCGGACGGTCGCACGGTACGACACCGGAGAAATCCCCGTTCCGTACGGCATCCGTATCTCTCGTTCCATGGGATTCCATGTTGCACTCTGCAATCATGTAAATACCGTATTCATCGCAGAGATCGTAAATGCCGACCGCATCCGGATAATGGCAGGTACGGATCGCATTGATGTTGTTCTGCTTCATCGTTGTCAGGTCTTTGATCAGCTCTTCCCTTGATACGACACGGCCGGATACCGAGCTGAACTCGTGGCGGTTGACGCCTTTAAAGACAACCCGTTTTCCATTCAGTGTCATGATGTGGTCTTTCATTTCAAAGCGGCGGAATCCAACTCTCTGTGGAATCAGTTCCTGCACCGTTCCATCCTCTGCGGTCACTTCCAGCAGAAGATCATACAGCACCGGTGCTTCCGCAGACCACAGTTCTGGATGATCCACCTTCAGAACAAACTGTGTTTCACCATGCAGCACACCTTCCGTACTCTGCAGTACAGTTCCATCCTTCGCCAGCGTAAGCTTTACGTTTCCTTTTCCGATCGTTTTTGTATCAACGACAAGATCTGCCCTGGTAAACGTATCATCCAGCAGAGTCTGTACTTTCAGGTCAGAAATATGTACATCTGGAATCGTATACAGATAGACATCCCGGTAAATACCGGAAAAGCGGAAGAAGTCCTGATCTTCGCACCAGCTGCCGCTTGTCCACTTGAATACCTGCGCCGCCAGTTTGTTTTCTCCCTCTTTCAGGTACGATGTCAGTTCAAACTCGGACGGCGTAAAGGTATCCTCGCTATAACCGATAAAAGCTCCGTTCAGCCATACGGCAATGCCGCTCTCTGCTCCCTGGAAAGAAACAAAAAGTCGTTTTCCCTTCATCTGTTCCGGCACTTCAAAATATTTCACATAGGAAGCCGTCGGGTTGAAGCGCTCCGGAATCTCGCCCGGCTGGATTTCTTCTCTTCCTTCCCATGGGTACTGCACGTTAGCATACTGCGGTGCGTCGTAACCCTCCATCTGGATATGCGCCGGCACACGGATATCATCCCATGTTCTGCAGTCATATTCCGCTGTTTCAAATCCCGGAATCGTGCTCTCATAGTTTTTTGCATAGTGAAATTTCCACAATCCATTCAGACTGTACCGGAAGTTTTCCACCTTCTGCTCCATTTCTTCCACAGAACCATAGTATCTGTGGTCCGAATGTGCCGGCACACGGTTTTCTCCAAAGTATGTCGGATCCTTGACTTTTTCATACTGAAACACACCCATTTTTATTGTCCTCCTTTTTTGCTTCTCTTATTTTAACATTTTTTAAAGCTTTTATCGTAAAAAAAAGGCAGATATTCATCCAGAAAATAAATATCCACCTTTTCTTTTTTGTGTACCCTCAAAATTTTCCGTACGATTACAGCCCAATCTAATCTGTTCTGTCCATGTGGGAAAATTTTTACTTTACAGCACCTGTGATACCTTCCGTAAAGCTCTTCTGGAAACAGAAGAAAATGACTGCGGTCGGAATCGTACAGATAAATACACCGAGCATCAGTACACCATAGTCTACCGTGTAGCCACCGAGCAGGTTCGCTACCAGCATCGGCATGGTAATGGAATCATTGTTCTGTAAAATAACCTTTGGCCACAGATAGTTGTTCCATGCATTCATGAAGGTGATGATCGTTGCTGCCGCATAGGTCGATTTCATGGTCGGCATATACATGCGGAAGAAAATTCCTGTCTCGCTTAAACCATCCAGTCTTGCCGCTTCGATGATATCGTGCGGGAAAGAACGGGAAGCCTGACGGAACATCATAATCATAAACGGAGTGGAAATCGAAGGAAGCATAAATGCTGCCATCGTGTTGACCATTTTTAACTGTGAAAACATACGGAACATCGGGATCATGATTGCTGCGAACGGGATCATCATCGCAGTCAGAAGCACGGTAAATACCGCATCTTTCGCTTTGTCATGATAAATTTCAAATCCATAACCTGCGATTGAGCAGACCAGAAGACAAAGGATCGTCAGTACCGTTGCATTCCGGAACGAGTTCCACAGTGCAAGACGCAGGTTCTGCTGCGCAATCAGTGACTTGAAGTTTTCCATCAGATAAGTACCCGGAATCAGTTTTCCGGCAATAACATCAATACTTCTGTTCGTAGACGCGCAGAACATATAGTACAGCGGAAATACAGAAAGGAGGGATGCTACCGTTAAAACCAGATACATGAAGAATTTCTTTGTTTTTCCCATTATCGCTCGTCACCTACTTTCATCTGAATCAGTGCCAGAATGGCAACCATAATCAGGATCAGGATCGACATTGCTGCCGCATAGCCGAAGTTTGGACTCTGTACAAAGGACATGTTGTAAATGTAATGAGACATGGTCATGGTCGATTTTCCAGGACCTCCGTTTGTCAGGTTCAGGGACTCATCGAACAGCTGCAGCGTACCATTGGTAGAGGTAATCGTGGTCAGCAGGATCATCGGCTTTAACAGCGGAACGGTGATCTTGAAGAAGGTCTGCAGCGGGCTTGCGCCGTCAATTTTTGCTGCTTCGTAGATTGAGTATTCAATGTTCTGCATACCGGAGAGGTAGAATACCATATTGTATCCCGTCCATCTCCAGACCAATGCGATGATAATAACGGCACGGGCTGTCCAGGCATTGGAGAACCACATGATCGGATGCATGCCAAGTCCGCGCAGAACGGTGTTGATAAATCCATCGTTTGCAAACAGGGAACGGAAAATCATTGCGTAAGAGACCAGCGATGTTGCGCACGGCAGGAAAATACAGGTACGGAACAGTCCCTTGAAACGCAGATCTTTGTTGTTCAGCATCGATGCAAACATCAGACCAAGGATCAGCATGATCGGCACCTGAATAATCAGGTAGAGGAAGGTGTTACTTAAAGTCTGTTTAAAAGTCGGGTCTTTTAAAATACGCGCATAGTTTGCAAATCCGTTGAATTTCAGGTTAATGCCCATACCGGTCTGCAAAGACAGGATAAATGCCTGAATCATCGGATAAAAGCTCATCCATGCGATCAGAATCGTTGCCGGAAGCAGAAAAACCCATCCGGTAAAATTCTGTTTTCTTTCCAAGTTCATTCCTTTTTTCTTCTGGCTGCTCATGGAATCTTCCTTTCTTTTTTCGCTGCGAGGTACGCTTGAAAAAATCTTTTTGCAGACAACATCGCATGTTCTCCTGCAGAAATCATTTTTCAAGCCCACCCCGGGGCAGATACAGAACGGGCCTGCTTCTGTCTGTCTAGAAGCAGACCCGTTTCTTATCGTCCTACTTTTTTACAATATGAGAAATCTTAGTTACCCATGTTGAACTCTACGGTTTCCTGTGCAGTCTGGAGTTCGCTGTCCATATCTGCTCCTGTCTGGATGATATTGGAAAGTGCGGTTCCGACAGCATCGCGTGCATCGTAGTAGAATGCTCCAGTGATGTTGGATGGAGTCTTGGTTGCGAAATCAACGATTTTTGCATAAACCGGATCATCGCTGAAGAATGCAACTGGCTGTGCATATGCTTCGGAATCTCCTGCCGGTGCCCAGGTTGCCAGAGCGCCTTTTGCGATGATGTCATCGTAAAGAGCTGTGCTGCCTGCGAAGGTAGATTTCATAAAGTCAATGGCAAGATCGGTTTTCTTGCAGTTGGAAGAAATTGCCCAGGAAGAACCACCGTTGTTGGAGTAGTTGGTTGCTCCGTCGATGCCGTCCAGTTTTGGCATATTGGTGAGCGCCCATTTACCGGACTGATCGTCATTTGCTGTGATGGAAGCCATGATCCAGCATCCGTTGATAACGCCTGCTGTGGTTCCGTTGTTGATGGATGCAATATACTGATCCCAGTCGGTAACTTCTACCAGAGTACCATCTTTTACCATCTGGCTGTAGATCTCAAGGATTGGTTTTAATGCTTTGTTGTCTACAATATTTACGGATCCGTCCTCGTTGAACAGGGACTCACCGCAGGACTGCAGCATTTCCATAACAAGGTCCGGAGATCCGGCCTGAGATGTCAGGATTGGCTGGCCTGTTTTCTCTTTGACAACTTTTGCTTTTTCCATAAAGTCATTCCAGGTAATGTCTGTGAAATCATCTACGGTAAAGCCTGCCTCTTCCAGCATATCGGTACGCAGGCACTCGATCACAGCGCCATTGTCAAACGGAATTCCGTAGTTCTTTCCATCCAGTGTAGAGTAAGCAACTTTTGCGGATGAGAATTCACCAAAGTCGATACCGGAATCGGTCAGATCTGTGAAAATGTCCGGGTAGTTGGTTGCATATTTCTGGAAGGAGTTGTCCTGCATCAGGAAGATATCCGGCAGAGTACTTAAGTCTCCTGCAGAAACTGCTGTGGTCAGGCGGGTTTCAATGTCATCGGACTGTACTTCGCTGACTTCTACTTTAAAGCCTTCGTGATCCTGTGCGTAAATCTCAGCTGCTTTCTGGATCGCATAAACGTTGAAGTTCGGGTCCCAGGTCCATACGGTTAAGGTGTTGTCATCATCTGAACCACCTTCTACTACGTCGCTGCTCTCTGATTTTGCAGTGGTGTCATCTGCTGCTGATGCATCGTTTCCGCCGTTGCTGGAGCTTGTTGTAGTTCCTCCGCTGGATCCGCATGCAGCCAGTCCAAGTACCATTGCTGATGCCATTACGATTGATACAATTTTTCTTCTCATATTGCACATCCTCCTTAAGATGTTATTTTACAACCTGACTTTTTCACATATATCGCTTAAAAGTCTTTTGGTTGTTTTGTACATTTTTTAGGTTTTTATACCCTCAACATGTACAAATTATAACAACATTCTTTCGTCTGTTGTGCGCATATTCGACTCTATCCTATGCATTTTCAACTATCTATAGATATTTTCACTTTGTTTCACCATCCTTCCTGTGTTTTTATGTCAAATTTCAACAAATTCTGCTCGTAATGTTCCGGTGCCCTCCGCCATTGCTGGGGCGAAACGCCGAGAATCTTTCGAAAATTACGATTAAAAGTGGATATTGTTGTGAATCCGCAGTGCAGTGCAATGTCACTTACGGAGGCATTTGTCTTTCTCAGCTCTTTGCACGCTGCCCGGATCCGAACCCAGTTGATATATTCCACCGGCGGCATCCGCATGGATTCCTGAAAAATACGGCGCAGATGTGTCTCACTGATGTGGCACACATCCGCAAGTTCTTCAATCCGGATGCTCTCGTGGAAATTTTCCCCGATATAATTGAGCGCAGGAAGAATCAGGGCAATGCTGGCATCATCCAGAATGGCATTCTTTTCCTGCGTCTCATCTTTTTCATTCCATCTCGCAATCTGCATCAGAAGCGCCCGCGTCAGCCCCTTTACTTCTTCCAGATAAAATTCCTCTTTTTCATCCATGCATTTAATAATCAGTTTGATCAGCTCCGCCACCTCAGGTCTGTCCTCATTTTTCGAGTAATGAGCCCTCTGGTTGATGCGGGAAATCAGCTTCTGTGCCATACGCGAATTATCCTTATACAGTTTTGTGATAAAGCCTTCCACATCAATAAACAGCCATGCCCAGGAGCACAGACTGTTTTCCTTTGAGTTTGTCGTATGTGGAAAGTTCTTTGGTACTACCGTAAATGCCCCCCGTCGTACGGAATTTCTTTATCTTCCAGGACAATTGTCCCCTCACCGTAATAGCAGACGCCGATCTCCATCATATTATGAAAATGCAGGTAATCAATCTGGTAACCGTAATTCTGCACCCACTTTTCTCCCAGAAGTGCCAGCACCGGACATTTTTCCGGCACTTCATAAAAGCGGTACTCCATTTTCATCTTTTTCTTTCTGCTCATACAGCCACCCCCTCGAAATAGTAACTCCATCATACCATGTACTGTTTTTTCCTACAAGCAAACCTGCAGAACCTGCCACTCATCTGTTCCCTTCGTATGCATGGAAACAAAAAAACTGCCGAAAAAGCTTCTCTTTCAAAATCTCTTTCGACAGTTTCCTTTCCTCTGACAGAATTTTTTATCATGCTTCTTTTTTCTGAATCATCGCCAGAAATACCAGCGGCTCGTCTCCTTTGCAGGAAATCGCATGCCCGTTTCCGTCCTCGCAGAAGGTCGTCATTTCTGCCTCCACCGGATACGTCTTGTCGTTGTCCTGGTACAGACCCTCTCCTGATAAAATGTGATATACTTCCGTCTCACCGTGATGCTCATGATAGGAAAGCTCATCCCCCGGCAAAATCGTCACTTTTGCAAATAAGGTTACTTTTCCCGAAAGGCGGTCGCCCTCCAGGAGTTTTTCTGTTGTGTGTTTGTCTGCCATAATTTTTTCCTCGCTTCATTTTGTATTTCCATTCACTTAATTCATCTCATCACCTGCAGAGATGTGAGAATCCTTGCTGTAAGCCCCTTCTAAGAACGCTTTCTCATCCACCCCTGCCAGATATCTTTTCAGCAAAAAAGCACAAAAATACGGAAACGTATAAATCTGCTCTCCGTATCCCATGTTACTGCCTGTAAATTTAATTCCGCAGTGGATGTCCGCATACTTTTTCCCGCTGATTAAAGTTCGTATGGATTTTGCCATTCCATTCTGTGCTTTAACCTCGACCGGAATCAGCGCATTTGCTGTCCGGACAAAAAAATCCTGCTCCAGTGAAGAATCGTCCCGTTTATAATAATACAGCCGGTAACCTGATTTTACCAATGCTTCTCCGACAACATTCTCATAAAGCGCACCTTTGTATACACCAAGATTTTTATTGCTTCTTAAATTCACCTGGGCTTCTTCATCAAGCATGGCTACCAGCAAACCACTGTCTGCGAAGTAAAGCTTGTATTTCGTTTCATCATAATTTCCCTGCAATGGTAATTCCGGAAAATTCATACAATAGCATACATTGACCATTCCCGCATCATGCAGCCATTCGATACAGCCGCGGTAATCACGGAATCTCGCTCCTGATGCCACTTTTGAAATCTGAAACTTTTTGTTATCCTTGGCAAGCTGCACCGGAATATGGTTGAATACATTTAAAATTCTGGTCTGATCCATTCCTTCCGCATATTTGCGAATGTCCTCTTTATAGTCTGCAATCAGCTGTCTCTGTACTTCCAGTGAGCCCTCAAATGTTCCCTTTTCGACAAATTCCCGCACAACAGCCGGCATTCCGCCCAGAATACAGTAGTCTAAAAAGAGTTCACTGTACACCGCCATCTCTACTTCATTAAACGGCTTCAGCGTCCGCATATGTTCCAGCATATCCTCTACCGTGCTGTCATCATATCCTTTCGCCCACAAAAATTCTTCAAAATCCAGAGAAAACATTTCATAATCGGATTTATAGCCAACACTGTTGCTTTCAATTTTCCGGTAATTGATCCCAATCATAGAGCCACTGCAGATCACGTCGAATCTGCCATCGATTTTAAAGAATTTCAGTGCAGTTGCAATCTCCGGAAATTCCTGCAGCTCGTCAAAAAAGAGCAGGGTCTCGCCTTCTATAAAACGTTTTGACGGATCAATCCTGGAAATATTTTTGATAATACCTTCCGCTTTGTATCCATCCGTTGTAATCATTTTATACTTTGGTTCTTCTACAAAATTAATACTGATCACACTTTTATAGTTTTGCTCTCCAAACCGCCGGATGGATTCGGTTTTTCCCACCTGCCGCGGTCCTTTTACAATCAACGGTTTCCGGTCCGGATTGCTTTTCCATGCACTCAGAAAAAAATCGATTTTTCGTTTTAAATAAAGCATCTCTTTCGCGCACCTCCTCTGCTTATTCTGATGCTTTTATTATATTCTTAACCGCAAAGGAAAACAACTTTTTTCACAAAATCAGAGGGAATTTTTCTATCTTATTCACATTTTCTGAGCGACTTTACACCATTTCTTCACATTTTCCTTTTTTAGTTTATCGCGCATCAAAAGAGCCCGTCCGGATATGCCAATCGGATATTCCAAACGGGCTCTTTCTATTTTTCAATTTTTACGGATCTGCTATGCCACAACATCCTCAAACTGCGAGTTATACAGATTTGCATAGAATCCATTTGCCGCGAGCAGCTCTTCGTGATTTCCCTGCTCGATGATATCGCCGTCTTTCATAACAAGGATCAGAATCTTGTTGTCTGCCAGAATGGCACGCGCAATCGCCAGACGCTGTTTCTGACCGCCGGAGACGTTGCTTCCGCCCTGGGCGATCGGCGTTTCGTATTTGTCATCTTTTGCTTCGATGAACTCAGTTGCCTGCGCAATTTCCGCTGCTTTTGCAATCTCTTCATCTGACGCATCATCTTTTCCAAAACGGAGGTTGGATGCGATCGTTCCGGAGAACAGAACACCTTTCTGCGGTACAAAACCGATTTCATCCCGCAGATCTTTCATTGTGATCCTGCGGATATCTTTTCCATCCAGTGTGATGGATCCGCCCGTTACATCGTAAAGACGCGGAATCAGGTTGACCAGTGTAGATTTTCTACAGCCGGTACTTCCGATGATCGCGGTTGTCTTTCCAGATTCTGCCACAAAGTCGATGTCATGAAGCACATCTTCCTCGGCACCCGGATATCGGAAGTTGACATGTTCGAAACGAACCACACCGTTTTTGACTTCCACTTTTCCCGGATTTTCTGCAGCTTCAATCGAGGACTTGGTCTGAATGACTTCGTCAATTCGTCCGGCAGCATGGACACCACATTCAGCTTTTTAAACTGATGCAATGCACGAAACAGTTCTTCAAAACTCTCTGTCACTCTTTTTCCCTTCTTCTTCCGCAAATATTTAATATCGTTATCTATTTACTAGTGTTAAATAATAACACCGGCAAGTTTCTCTGCCAAGAAAAATGCCGGTGTTTCTACTTTTTTTATAAATACGCAAGTTTTATTTTATACTATACTTCGTGTTGCGTCCCTTACCTTCCACAGTTATGATCCCTTTTTCCTCCATCTCTTTCAAAAGCTTTGTCGTTTTTGATCTTCCAAATGAAACATATGGTGCAATTTCCCCCATAGATTTCAACCTGTTTTTGCTTAATATCCCGTATATCATTTTCTCATCTTCTGTCAAATCCAGATTGCTTTCCCAGACCGGAAGTACAATCTGAATCGCATTTTCTGACACTTCAAACTCCGGTTTTCTTAAGCTTTTTTCGTAAAGTTGTCTGATTCTCATAATTCCCGTTCCAAAGATCTCAACAAATCCCAACCGGTAAAAAACATTTGCCAGATTTCTATTTCTTAAAACAGAAAGTTTTCCGGACAAATATTCCTCTTTTGTAATACCTGCCGGCAGACCTCCCGGAGAAACTACTTCGATTCGATCCTCAAACATCAGAACTCTGATTTGCGATTCCACATCCCAGATCCTGTGAATCAAACCATTGGCGATCGCCTCTCGAAATGCAGCTTCTGGTATTTTTTCTATTTTTTTTCTGTCCGCACCTTTAATTTCCTCATATTGATAGTAATCTCTGAAAATTTCAATCGCTTTCTCATACACCTCTAAAATCGATCTGTTTTCAAATGTTACTCTTTTCTGGATAATACTGATGTTTTCGCCGAATCTGACCATGTCGATTCCCGGAAAGTGGTTCTGATCTGCCAAAAGACCAGCGGCATTATTGTATCCATTGGCATTGTCGTATAGATTCAAGGTTTTCAGCGTGTCCTGGCTAAAGGTTTCGATCTGAATATGTTCTTTCAGCTTTCGCTGTAAAATCTGAAAGGTCAGATTCTGGTCTTTGCATGGCAGTTCTTCAAATCGGATATTTTTTCCTTCCAGAACAAGCCTGGAAAATTCCTGTGTATCTACTTCTATCGTCGCGGTATCATTTCGTTTATATGCTTTTGACCTATATAAATACGGCTTCTGCGCACCGCTTTGTACGGTAAGTTTGATAATTTTATCATTATTTTGTGTTTCCAGTTTATAATCTGGCTGTGGAGAAATACTGTCATTAATTTTATTTTCTATATCCAGGCATGACTGTTTTACATCCGATAAGCCTTTACTGTTTCCCTCGTCATCGACTCCAAACAGAATAACTCCACCGTCATAATTCGAAAAAGCACTTACTGTTTTCAGAAATGTATTGGTAATCGTTTCTTTAAATTCCATGGTCCGTGTTTCTCGCATTCTGTTCACATCCTTTCCACTTTTTCATGCTTTTATTATACGCAAAACACGCAAAAAATCAATCGTATTTTTTTGCGATTGCTTTTTTGCGTGTTTTCAATCAATAAACTCGCGAATCAATTGTTTGTTTGCTTATTTCCATTCAAAAAATATTCGCAATCTGATTCGTTTAAAATTTTCAGCGTTCTGCCTCCTGCTGCCGGTTCCACCAGAGCGCCAAACAGTCCTTCCTTGTCCCGGAACCGGGAATAAATAGAACCCGTGGTTGTCTCTGCTTTTGCCGCAATTGTGCGAAGCGATGCATCCGCATATCCTTTTTCCAGAAACCCCTCCTTTGCACAGGATAAAATTCGCTCTGAAACGCCTTCGATTGGTTTTGTCAAGTTAACCTTCCTTCTTATAACAGTGTTATATAACGCTGTTATAAATATAAATCGTTTTCTTTTTGTTGTCAAATACGGTAATTGTCAAGGTCGGTTTTTCAAATACGCTTTCTGTTTCCATCTTGAATGGATTCCTGCTCCATGTTAGAATAAACACACAATGAAATTTCTATCTTAATCAGACTTTAGCAAAAACAAGAGTTTTTATGGGATGAAATAAATCAACCTTATCTGAACAAACTTATCAGATTCTGCGAGACGATATTTTAACGCAGAAGATCAAATGCGGAGAAAAGCTGAAAGCCGAAGTGACCTCTATTTTTGCCAAAGGGCGCGAAGCCGCAAAATGCGGGGACATAAAAACCTGGAACGACTGCTCCGATGATTTTCACCTGGTCTTCTACCGCTATTGCAACAATTCCCGACTCACCGAGTCTGCCAAACGCCTCAAAAGCGGCATTTCCATTTTTTCCAACCAGTACAGCCAGGAAACCGCCATCCAGACGAGCATTGATGCCGAACATGAAGCAATTTTCGCTGCTTACCAGAACGGTGAAACAGAAAAAGCCGTCCAGATGATGAAAACTCATCTAAACGACTCTCATGCCCTCCTGCTGAAATACTCCGGCCCTGCTGCAGCTTATTGCGCTTCATCCGGCACACACTTTATTTTCTTTATTTCTCCATCAAAAAGCATCAGAATCCGGTCGCAGACATTTGCTACCAGCGCCAGATCATGGGAAATAAAAAGCATGGCCATATGCTCTTCTTGTTGAATCTCTTTCAGAAGATCCACGATTTCCTTCTGCACCGAAACATCCAGCGCGCTTGTTGCTTCATCGCAAATCAACAGCGCCGGATGCCGCAGCAGTGCTCTGGCAATACAGACTCTCTGGCATTCCCCTCCGCTGATCTGCGATGGATATTTGGCGAGATAGCTCACCGGAAGGTGCACACGTTCCAAAATCTCTTCACACTGCCTTTTTCTTTCTGTTTTCGGAATTTTTCTGTAATAAAGCAATGCGTCATCCAGATTCTGCCCAATCGTCATCTTCGGATTCAGGGAAGATTTCGGATTCTGAAAAATCATCTGCACTTTTTTTCCAATTTCTTTTTGCGTCCTTTTTCCGGAAATCTGTTTTCCTTCCAGGTAAATGCATCCTTTCGTTGCCGTCGTAATGCCTGTCAGGATCTTTACGATTGTACTTTTACCGCTTCCGCTGTTTCCAATCAGCCCCAGACACTCTCCCGGCATCATTTCAAAACTGATGTCTTTTAATACATAAGTTCCATCTGAATTTCTGTGAAACTGTTTTTTTAAATGTTCCACCCGAAGCAGTGCTTCCATACCATTTCCGTACCTTTCTCTATCCCTCATCGAGTACAAGTTTCACCGGCTGCGGAATTGCCGCAATCAGTTTTTTCGTATAATCCTCTTTTGGGTCGTTCCATATTTCTTCCGGCAAACCCGATTCTATGATCCGGCCCTGATACATAACGCCGATTTCATCGGCAAGTCTTCTTGCAACTTCCATATTATGTGTCACCAGCAGAATCGAAAGATCTGTCTTTTTCCGCAGTGCGAGCAGCGTCTCGATCGTCATATCCTGTGAGGCGACATCCAGCGCACTGGTCGGTTCATCTGCCAGTAAAAGGGACGGCTGATTCATAATCGCAAGCGCAATTGCAACACGCTGACACATTCCTCCGCTTAATTCAAATGGATATGATTTTAAAACGCGCTGCGGGTTTTCAAATCGAAGCTCTTTTAAAAGCTCTTCCGCATCCTCTAAAATCTCTTTTTTGCTTTTTTTCCCCGCTGTTTTTGCATGCATATTTTGGCATTCCACAAACTGTTTCCCGATTTTGGCAAGCGGGCTTAATGACTGTTCCGGGTTCTGAAAAATATAACCCATTTTGTTTCCATGGACTTCACACCATTCCTTCTCTGAAAGCTGTATCAGATTCTGTTCTCCCATCCAGATATCTCCGGAAACAATTTTTCCCTCTTTTGTCAGGAGTCCTCCGATTGTACGAAGCAGAGTCGATTTTCCAGAACCACTCTCGCCGACAATAACGTAAATTTTCCCGGGAGAAAGAGAAAAGCTGACACCGTCAACTGCCAGCTTTTCTCCATATGTTACCGTTAAACGATCCACAATCAGATTTTTCTCTATTTGATTTTTCTCTGCCAGATGTTTGTCTGTCTTATTCTCTTCTATCCTGTTTTTTTTCATCTTTTGCGATCCGTTTCGTCTTTCGCCGTTGTTCCGGCTTTTGTTTCCTGTGCTTCTTTATTTATTCTTCCACAGACAGAGTATTGGTTACCAGATAATATTCCGTCGGATTGATCTGTACTCCTTTTACTTTGTTGGAGTATACAAAGATCAGCTGCTGATCTGCCACAAATGCAAATGGCATATCATCCAGTACCTGCTGCTCCAGTTCTCTGGTAAGAGAAACCACTTTGTCGTTATCCGATGTGGTACCAATTTCCGCTGCCAGCGCGTCTACTTTTTCGTTGGAATATCCACCATAATTGTTGCTGGCTCCCGTCGTAAACAACATATTGATAAAGTACGACGGAGTTCCAATCGGCGCCATGGCATAGTTTAAAATAGCAAGATCGAAATCACCCGATGCAAGAGGATCATCCAGCACATCCTGTGTCTCAATGGAAAGCTCAATTCCAATCTGGGACAGTTCTGCCTGAAGCATATCAGCAAGCTGGATGCAGTTGTCATTGTAGCTGTAAGTCAGCACTTTGAACGAAAGATTCACGCCGTCTTTGTCGAGGATACCATCTCCATCGGTATCCTGGTATCCTGCATCTGCAAGAATTTCTTTTGCTTTATCCGCATCGTAGGAATCGACGGTCAGATTTAATCCGTCTGTACCGCCAAATGCCAGGTTGTCCGGATAAATTCCATAGCACGGAGTTGCAAATCCCTGATAAACAACATCTGCATAGCCTTCACGGTCAATACAGTAATTGATTGCCTGACGTACTGCCAGATCGTCCAGTCCTTCTGTTTTCAGATTGAAGCTTAAAAAGTTTGCTCTTGTTGTCGTCACGGTATCGGTTGTATATTTCGAAGTATCTGTGAACTTTGATGCTCCGTTTGCTGTTTCCTGTGCGATCAGGTCAATCTCTCCGTTAGCAAGTGCCATATCCAGCGCATCCTGATCGTCGATAATTTTCAGCTCTACGGTGTCTGCCTTCGGAGCGCCGCCCCAGTAATTTTCGTTGGCACGCATTTTGACATCCGTCATAGCGGTAAACGAAGTTGCAACGTAAGGTCCTGTGCAGGAAACACCAAGCTCCTCATCCGGTTCTTCTGTTGCATCATAAATACCGAGAAGCGGATCACACAGATCATTTAACAGTGTTGGATTTGGTTCCGGCGTTACAATTGTAAATTTCATGCCGTCTGCTTCCATGGATTTGATTTTTAAGGTCGAATCTGCTCTCTCATTTTTCTCATAGGTACGCTCAAAGCATGCTTTTACTGCTTTTGCATCTACCGTTTTTCCGTTTGAGAACGTTACGCCATCACGAATGGTGAAAACCCAAGTATTTTCATCCGGTGTCTCTACCGATTCTGCGATCCATGGCTGCGGCTCAATATTTTCATCCAGACGGTACAGATTTTCGCTGATTCCATAGATGGACATGATCCAGCCATCCCAGTTATACGCAACGTCCAGACTTTCTGCACCAAAGAAACCGGTAGTAGCTCCAAGAACGAGATCTGCTCTTTCTCCATCTGTAGTCGTTTCCCCGGACTTTGAAACTGCGCCTGCTGCTTCCTCGGATGCTGAAGTCACACTTGCTGCTTCCGAACCTGATTTGGAAGATGTTTCACTCTCATTTGCCGTGCCGCATCCCGTTGCAAGAGATGCGAACAGGCAGGCTGCCATCATGACACTTACAATCTCTTTTTTCATTTGATTTTTCTCCTCTTTTTTGGTTTTTCCCGTCTTTCAGACGATCTTTTTTATGGAATCATCTGTCCGCCTTTTCGCGTTGCAGGTGGTTTCATCTTGAATTTAATTTTCTGTTCTTGCTTCTTTCTTATGTACAAACTCGCTCAGTCGGTCTCCGAACAGCTGAAAAACTGTCACAACCAGAAACAGGGCCAGACCATTAAAAACGATAATCCATGGTGCTTTCTGCAGATAATCTCTCGCCTCGCTCATAACGGCTCCCCACTCTGCGGTAGGACGCGCAGCACCGAGTCCCAGAAACGAAAGTCCTGCCATACTGAGGATTACACTTCCAATATCCATAGCCGCTGTTACAATAAGGCTTCCCATCATATTGGGCAGAATATAGGCTGTTATCATGCGATAAAGCGGTACACCGTTCATTCTTGCGGCATATATATAATTTTCCTGTTTCATGGAAACCACAAGACTCCGGGAAAGCCGTGCATACGTTGTCCAGTACACGGCGCTTAAGGCAAGCACGCCGTTCCACAGGCCGACACCTAAAATTCCCGCAATCGCAATCGACAGTACAAAAGCAGGAAAAGCCTGGAAAACCAGCGTGATTTTCATCAGAATCTCATCCAGAACCCCGCCTGCAAATCCGGCCAGAATTCCAACCAGTGTTCCCACCAGAAATACGATTCCGACAATCAGAAGTGCTGTATAAATCGATGTCCTGCTTCCCGCCAGAATACGGCAGAACACGCACCGCCCCAGATTGTCCGTTCCAAACAAATATTCTTTGCACGGCGATAAGAATGCATTTCTTACATTCACCGCATACGGATCGTGGCGGATCAGATGCGGACCGATTACCGGGATGATTAAGATAACTGCGAGAAACAACAGACTGATTTTAAATTTTCCATCCATTTTTTTCATCGTGCACTCTTTTCCCTTCTGACTCTTGGAACCAGAATCTGACACAAAAACTCTACTGCAGCATTTATCAGCAGGTAAATCATTGCCATCCAGACAACATAAGCCTGAATCACCGGATAATCCCGCGCGCTGATGGATGTCACAGCAAGTCTTCCGACTCCCGGCCAGGAAAAAATAGTTTCCACAATGGCAGAACCGCCAAGCAGAGTTCCAAATGACATGCCAAGCAACGTAACAATCGGAAGCATACAATTTTTCAGCACGTGGAAAAAGAGAATCCGGTTCTCCGAAGCTCCTCTTGACTTTAAACCATCGACATACTCCTGTTCCAGCTCCTGAAGCACAATGCCGCGAATCTGGCGGATATACCAGGCAGACAGTGTCAGCGCCAGGACAAGAGCCGGCATAATAATTCCTTTTCCACTTACCGATCCTATGACCGGCAGAAGCTGCAGTTTCATGGACAGTACATACATCATCAGCAGCGCCAGGAAAAAGGATGGAAGGGAGGACAGAAAATAAGTGACGAAACGAATCATATTGTCAAACCCTCTGTCCTTATACTTCGCACACAGTACTCCGATCGGAAAGGAAATCAGGATCGTAAGCGCGAGCGCTGCCACTGTCAGAAGCAGAGTCGCCGGAATCGTTTTCTTTAACTCGCCGGCCACGGCTTTTCCTGTTTTATAGGATTCTCCCAGATCTCCGTGGAAGAATTCATTCAGCCATCTTCCATACTGCACGGCAAAGGGATCATTCAGGCCAAGCTCTTCCCGTTTTAATTCCAGTGCCTTTTCCGAAACACGCATACCGGATTTTTTCAGTGCCACCATTGCCGGATCTCCCGGCGAATGATAAACCAGTAAAAAAGAAAGGAACGTAATTCCGATCAGCAGAAGTATTGTTTTTCCGATCACTGTTAACCATTTTTTTATCATGCTATTCCTCTACTTTACCGCGCGGAGCATAAAAAGCGGGGTCGATGCAAAATTAATTTTTTCTACATCATCCCAGACTTTTTTCCAGACCTCCCTGTCTGCCGTTGCTTCGCAAAAACCAGCCCGACGAATCATCCTCAGATCTTCTGTCGGACGCGCGCATCTGCTCAGAATCAGATTTCTGGCGATTTCTTCCATCTTATACGCTTCATCATATGCATTGAAATCAAAAACTTCTGCATCCTCTACATTTCTGTGATCCTCTTCGAATGCATTCTTCTGTTTGTCATCAAAAAGATAGTTATACCATCCTGCATCAAAATTTAAAAGAATGCCTCCTTTTTTCAGAACACGGCACCATTCCTGATATGCCTTCTGCGGTTCTTCCAGATTCCAGGTGAGATTTCTTGTTACAATTACATCAAAACTTCCGTCCTGTATGTTTTCTAGATTCTGCACATCTCCTCTCATCCATGTGATCCTGGAAGCATACGTTCCCGCATTCTGCATAGCATGGTTCAGCATTTCCTGCGTATAATCTACCGCGGTCACATCATACCCTCTTTTTGCCAGGCTAATGGCGAAAAATCCAGGACCAGTTCCCATATCGGCTATTTTTATCTTTTTATCCTCTGGAATTTCTTTCAATATGACATCCATCCAGCTCTTTTCATTGCTGTGATTCAGTTCATGACAGACAACATCCGAATAGCTCTCTGCCCGGCGTGTCCAATATTCTTCTACTTCTTTTAACATTTTCATAGTCTGCCTGTTCTTTTCTATCTGTAATTAAAGTCAAAATCCTCTTGCAGGTCTGCTGCAAAAGGATTTTGGAATTGATTTGCAGGAAGCAGAGGAAAACGCCCCGAAGCGGAGGAATGGCGGCGATTTACAGCTGTTCCCGCATCCTGCGCGTCAAAAAGTGCGGAACTTTCTGACGTTACAGGATCAAAAATTTTTGACGTAAGCATAATAACATAAAAAAAACGCTAAAATAAGCCCCTCTGGGGGATATTTTTCGCGTTTTTTCAAATTTTTTTTTAATACAACCACTATTTTGCCCATCTCAATTACTTGCGTAAATTCGATGGACACGTCTTATATCCCCATAGCTAAAGCCTTAACTTGACCCATATTTATACAAGATAATTTCGATAAGCAAGCAATGAATATAGTACATCCAGTCCTTGCCAGATAGAACGTACTCCGGGCATACCATCGCTCGGTGCACCTTTCGTCCCTCCAAGAACTCCCAGATCATAAATTGCTTCTTTAAGTGAATACGATTCAGGAATTTCCTTGCTTTTTCTTGCGCAACAACATAATACTTTCCATTCCTCTTCAGCAAATACGATCCCACTTGAAATTTCCGGACATATTTTCCCAAGATAAGTCAGATTTAATATCTGCATTGCAATGACAGAATATAATAACGTTAGAAAGCTTAATCTCCCATATTCCCTTGCCTGGTTCTTTTCTATTTTGCACCCACTCTTTAATATAAAATGAAACCGTTCTATCTTCCATCTGTGTGCATAACACTGTACCAGCTTTTTTATTTCTTTTTCGCTCTTTACCGTTACCGTTGTCAGCCGTGACATGTGACAATAGGCGGTAATACATAACGCCAGAGCGTGTCTGAAAAAGGCTTTTCGCAGGCTGCGAGTCCCGTTTGTGGGAGATTTTGTCCGAATGAAGGTAGCGTAGCGTGCTACGGCAACTGAATGAGGGCAAAATGCACCGCAAAGTGGTGCTTGCAACACAGCATGTTCACGCTTGAATCAGGTGCTGAGGAAATAGCAATGAATCGTGTTCCTGGTTTTTGCCGGTCTTGCTATTTTCGTAGGTGGGTGATAAAATGACGATAGATCGTGAGATCAAAAAGGGAGGAATGTTGTGGGACGATTCTTTAATTCGAAGGTCAATGCGTTTCAGGATGTGTTAAACTCCAAAATATATATCGATAAAACAGGATTACTGGAATACACCAACAGTGTGATAGACACAACATCAAAGTTTATCTGCAACAGCCGACCCAGAAGATTTGGAAAATCAATCACGGCGGATATGCTCACTGCGTATTACAGCAGAAGTCTGGATACGGAAGAAATTTTCGAAAAACTTGAGGTCGGAAAAACAGCGGATTTTCGAAAGCATCTGAATCAGTACGACGTGATTCATATTGACATTCAGTGGTGTATTGAGCCGGCCGGAGGTGCAGATCAGGTAATCACTTTTATTAACAAAAATGTGATTGAAGAGCTGCGTGAAACATATGAAAAAGAATTATCGGAGGGAACATCGTCGCTTCCGGATGCGTTGTCACAGATCAGTGCAAAAACAGGAAAAAAGTTTATTCTGATTCTGGACGAGTGGGATGTACTGATTCGAGATGAGGCGGCAAATCAGAAAATACAGGATGAATATATCAACTTTTTGCGAGGGCTTTTTAAGGGAACGGAACCTTCGAAATATATTCATCTTGCATATCTGACTGGAATCCTGCCGATCAAAAAAATAAGGACACAGTCTGCACTGAACAATTTTTCAGAATTTACAATGCTGGATGCGAAAGTTTTTGCAAAATACACTGGTTTTACAGAAGAAGAAGTGCAGGCGCTCTGTCGGACATACAACAGCGATTTTGAAAAAGTAAAGCGCTGGTATGACGGATATCTGCTGGAAGAGTATCAGGTTTATAATCCAAAAGCAGTTGTAGAGGTTATGACCTGGAATAAATATCAGAGCTACTGGTCAGAAACGGGCACGTATGAATCAATTGTACCGATGATTAACATGAATTTTGATGGTCTGAAAACGGCAATGATTGAACTGCTGGCAGGCGGATCTGTGAAGGTAGATACTTCAACGTTTCAGAATGATATGATAAACTTTTCCGATAAGGATGATGTGCTCACATACCTCATCCATCTGGGGTATCTGGGATATGATCAGCAGCAGGAAACAGCGTTTGTGCCAAATGAAGAAATACGGCTGGAGCTGACGAAGGCGGTAAAAAGAAAAAAATGGAATGAATGGATTTCGTTTCAGAGAGAATCGGATGCACTGCTGGATGCGACACTGGATGGAGATGCGGAAAGCGTTGCTGAAAAGATAGAAGAAATTCACATGGCCTATACATCTGTAATTCAGTATCACGATGAAAATTCATTGAGCAGTGTGATTTCGATCGCATATTTAAGTGCTATGCAGTATTATTTCAAACCTGTCCGTGAAATGCCGACAGGAAGAGGATTTGCAGATTTCGTGTTTTTACCGAAACCGGAATATATACAGCAGTACCCGGCGATGGTTGTGGAATTGAAATGGAATAAGAGTGCACAGACAGCGTTGAATCAGATCGCGGATAAAAAATATCCGGAGTCTTTGCGACAGTATACGGGAGAAGTTCTGCTAGTGGGAATCAATTACGACAAGAAAAGTAAAAAACATGAGTGTGGAATTGAGAGCTATGAAAAATAGGAGGAATCTGTATGAAAAGATGTAGTTACTGTGGCAAAAAAATAAACGGAAGTGTTGGATTTTGCAGTGATGCATGCGAAAGCCGCTATAAAAAAGTAATGGAAAAAGATGGACCTAAAGTTAAATATTTTATTTCCGGTATTATTTTAGGATTCCTGGTGATGTTTTATGGAATTATATCAAACAGCAGCTTCCTGATAGGGATGGGAAGCATAGTAATAGGAATTGATGTTGTTTTCTTTCCGTTTACCACGCCGGAAACAACCGCTTTTTTGGGATATCAAAAGGCAAAATTAGTGGGCCGCGTAGCAGGTATATTACTGATAGCAGTTGGAATATGGGTGGGGACTATTCACTGATGAACAGAGATGCAGAAGCTGCCGCATTAACGTGCGGCAGCTTATTTTTACAGCAATTCCGCTTTTTTTTGGATCATTGCCAGAAATACCAGCGGTTCTTTTCCGCTACAGGAAACGGCATGGCCGCTGCCGTCCTCGCAGAACGTCGTCATGCCCGCCTGCATCGGATATGTTTTGTTATTATCCTGATATATTCCCTCCCCGGACAGAATGTGATACACTTCCGTCTCGCCGTGATGCTCATGGTACGGGAGCTCATCGCCCGGTAAAATCGTTACTTTTGCAAAGAGTGTCACCTTTCCGGAAAGGCGTTCGCCTTCCAGCAATTTTTCTGTTGTGTGTCTGTCTGCCATTGTTCACGTCCTCGTTTTCGTAATCTTTCCTCTGTCAATCTCCACCGTCGTATCGCACAGTGCCGCGATGTCTTCCCGGTTGTGGCTGGCCAGAAGAATCGTTTTTCCTTCCTCTTTTAACTTCAAAAACAGCTGCCGCATCTCCTGCACGCCCTGGTTGTCGAGACCGTTCATCGGTTCGTCCAGGATCAGGAGAGAAGGTTCTTCCATAATCGTCTGTGCAATGCCGAGACGCTGGCGCATGCCGAGCGAATACTTGCCGACATGCTTTTTCGCTTCCGGATCCAGTCCGACTTTTCGGATAGCCTCATCGATCTCCTTTTTCCCGATCTTCCTGCGGATGCCGGCGAGAAACTGCAGATTCTGTCTGGCGCTGTATCCCGGAAGAAAGCCCGGCGTCTCGATGATGGCGCCAATACTCTCCGGCGCTTCAATCTCTTTCCCGATCTGTTTTCCATCCACCAAAACCGCTCCATCGTCCACCCGAAGAAATCCACAGATGCATTTGAACAGAACCGTCTTGCCACTTCCGTTTCTTCCGATCATTCCGTGAATTTTTCCTTTTTCAAAACTCAGGCTGATCCCGTCCAGCGCCGCGTAGCTGCCAAACTTTTTTGTCACGTTTTCTATTCTTATCTTTTCTTCCATTCTTTCAGATTTCCTCCACAAAGTTCAGATCCTTTTTCCGAATCCCGAGATACGAGAGGATCGTGCATGCGCCGATGACAATCGCAAAGACACTGTAAACATATGCCATCGACGGCCCGTTTCCATACCCCTGCCACTTGTAGCTCGCAATGTTCATCCAAAGCGGCGGTGCGCAGTAATAGCCGATTGTGATGTTGGAAAATTTGCTGAGCAGAAGCGCGGTGAGTGCGATGCCGCAGTTGATGACGATTCCAAATCCCCTGTGTACCAGAAAATTTCCGGCATAACTCACAACGCCTGTCATAACCGACAGGCACCAGATTGCAAGCATTGTGAGCCCCATTGCCTCCTGCGGCGAAAATCGCGAAAGGATCAGATAATCCAACGGTTCCTGGTCAAAGGTATATGCCGCATTCGTCTGAGCCAGCGTACTGATCACCTTCCCCCATCCGGTTTCCCACCCTACATTCGGAAACACAAGCAGTACCGGAATCATACTTAAGCATATGGTGTAAAAAAAGGAAACAACCACAATGTATAGCATGTTTCCCCAAAACCAGCTTTTCCGCCCGGCCCGCAGAATCTGCCACCCGCTGTTCGGTTCCAGAAACGGAGCATCACAGAAAAGCAGCAGAGCCCCAAGAACGATGATAATCTGGTCTCCATTATATCTGGTCATAAACGGCAGCATCCAAAAAGTCACATCAACTCCGGTCTGCTCGCAGAAGCCTCGAATACCCACCGTCATTACATGAAAAAGGATCGCAATCCACAACAGCGCAACATAAAACCGTGGTGTTGTGAATGTTTTCCGCAAACGTATCTGACATACCCGAAGGCTCATCCGTATTCTATCCATTCTGCTCCCTCCTCTTTACCATTCGCACGAAAATTACACCTTCCATTCCTGTCAGAATAAGGAAATAACCAGCTATCACAAAAAAATCCTTAAAATTCCGGATACTTCCCCCATGGAGCTGGTACCATCTCATCTGGCCCGGCAGCTGCAGCGCTTCTGCTACAAGCTGGCTTGCATAATAAAAAAGAGCCGGTGTGCTGACCAGCACAAACAGATTTTTTATTTTTCCCGATATCATAAGCGCAAAAACTGCCATAAATGCATACTTGACAGCCTCAACTCCAAATCTTGCGGCAAGGTAAAACGGCAGAACGAGTCCATTTCCATAGCTTAAACTGCCTGTTAATGTTTCAAGCTCTTCTTTTTTTATCCACGGTATTTTTAATGCCAAAACGCCATAAACAACTGCCATTCCCAGAAAAATACTGATCACAGAACCGAAAAAGGCAACCACCAGATGCGACCAGCAATATGCTGTTCTCCCTATGCGTGTCTCAATGCATCTAAGATAGCCATTTCTGCTGTCTTCCCAATAGCTCAGCGCAAACGGCAGCACAGCCAGCACAGAAAACACTTCAAAAAATGCCCCCACACCATGACTGCTGACAACCAGGTAATATACCGATGCATTCCACCGGCTCTGCATTGCTTCCTGACTGATGTTTAACACGGTAACCAGCATCGCACCTGCGATGGCAAAATAAAATTTTCCTGATAAAAACATTCTTTTAAAATCCATTTTTATCATTCGAAAAAAATTCATGAAAGATCACCTTCTTGTCCTTCCGCAACAATCTCTTATCCTCTTCGTCTTTTAAAAAGATGTGACCCGCTTAGCCCGGAGTCACATCTTCCGCAAAACAATTTATTCTTTGAGTAACTCGTAAATCTCAGACAAACTCACCCTGCAATTTCCCGTCCATCCAGTGCATTGATGTAAACATACTGTTCGATCTCATCTTCTATAAATCGAAACTGCCACGCAGGAATCATATCACACATCCAATGCCCTGTTTCATTTCTTCCCGTTGTCATCGGGTAATAAATCAGTTTCATCTGATTCAGCGTAATCGGCTCTGCAATTGCCAAATCATACTTATTTCTCAGCGTTTCCAAAATAATATCTTTTTCCGCAAGAGATACCGGTTCCTTTTCCCGAATAGCATAGTGATTAACTGCTTGAAGATATTGAATTCCGCCCTCCGTTATAACAGCCTGTATTTTAGATGACGGAATATAAAGATCATCCTGCCGGTTAATTTCATTGCATAATACAGGAACCCCATTCAGATAACCCTGAAAAAACAACAGGAAACAATCATCTGCTTTTGACCACTCATATTTCTGAATCTTCTGAGGCTTTAGCAATTCTCCATTCTCGATTGCCTGTTCCATTAATTCCTGCTGTTTTTCCATCTGTTCATACGAAAAACTGTATTTACTGGTCAATTCAACTTTTTCCCAGTCTCCAATCCATCTAACAAACTCTTTTCCTTCCTCTATCAGCTTTTCTTCGTCTTCCAATGAAATTTCCTGCTCATTGTCTCTGACCAAAATCCCTTCACCATAGGCTGATGTAATATATTCAACAGGCAAATTATAATAAACTTTTTTTCCTTCTTCCGTTTCCACTCCTAATATATTGCTGACAGACACCGTTCCATTTTGATTTTTTAATTGTTCGCCAAGTATTCCCTCATACGAATAACAAACGTCCGGCTCTCCTGTGTCTCCTTTTCTTGTTTCCAATCCACTTTCCGGAATTTTCCCAAGTATTTTATTGAACACACTTTCTCCTTGAAATCCATCCACTTCTATCACACATTTTTCAAACTCATTCCATTTTTTGTCAGGCATGTCAACAATCGCATCAATTTTGGCCTGACTGCCAAGCTGAAAACGGATGTGCTCACCATTGCTTAATTCCTGATCATTTTCAGGTGTCACATTTGTTTCCGTTTCATCATTGCTGATAGAACTATTCCGTTCTTCTCCATTTTCCTGTTTTTCTACCTGCTGCAAATTTTCTGCCTCATTCCCCATATTCTGACAACCCGTAAGAATCAACAATATCGTCAGAACTCCCAACACTTTCTTTCCCATATATCCCCTCTTTTCAAAATTTCGTTCTTTCTCTTCTGTTACTCGAAGCATAACGAAAATTTTCTCCATCGTCAACGGATCTGGGATATCATGCTCTATCTGGGATAATCGGTACAGATAGCAAAAAATATAAGACCTTGTTCTTTGAAATCCGCATTCTTTTTGCTTCCTTCATACAAACAAAGTCTTTTTTATTACGTTTTATCTTATTTTATCGGAAACACTGCCTCTGCGCAAAACAAATCTCCTGTCTCATAATACTTTAACGCGCCACCTACCTTTTGCATCGTCCGTTTTATACTTTTGTGCCCAATCCCATGGCTGCTTGTATCTTTCTTCGTCGTATTCAAACTTGAATTTTCATTTAAAACAGATTTCTCTATTTTATTTTGAATCTCCAACCGAAGATATCCCATTTTTTCCTCTACAAAAATTATAATTTCTTTCTTCTCTGTAACTTTCCACTCTGCTTCAATCGCATTATCCATGAGATTTCCAAACACAGAACAAAACTCCAAATCATCAATTCCTTCCATTTTGCTCAAAATCGTACACTTCACATCTACTTTTTCACTTCTCGCAAGAGTAATTTTTGTATTAATCATAGAATCCACATAACTGTTTCCGGTCTGAATCAATGTCTGTACATCTTCAATTTTCTGATTAATTTTTTCCCATACCTTTGCCATTTCCGACTGCGGCATGGTCTCCATTGCCTCTTGCAGAGGTAAAAGATAATTTTTCAAATCATGTTTAAATTCTCGTAATTCTTCATTACTTCTTTTAATAATTTCCATACTTTCCTTTGAATATTTCTCTTTTTCTTTCATCAGTTCATATTCTAGCTTTGTTTGATTATCCTTGCTCATTTGCTGTACTATAAAGTACATAATCAGGCACATCAGCCAGATACAGCATACGCACAGCAAAATCCATTTCTGTTCCTGCATCTGCACACTTGGCAGATCTCTTACTACCAAAATAATAGTATTTCCCGCAATAATTGAGAAAACAAGGTTGCATCCCATGACAATCCATTGCCAGCTTATCAGATTCTCTCGTTCAAACAAAAGACTATTTAGTAATTTACCAACAAAAAAATAAGAAATTTTTGATAATAGCATGATCGCAATTCTTACTGTATCCTGATCTTGAATAAACGATGCAACACTTTCTTGAAGGATAAAACTGCCGCCGAAAAGGATCGCTGTGTTTACCATCATCAATACTGCTCTCGCAACTACCGCTGCAGTAACCTTTCTCAGAACACTTCCCTGTGTACCCACCATCAAATAGACAAAAAGCCAAATCAATGTGATCCACATTTCCCACCTGTCATATAACGCAGGATACTTTTCCAACGCAGGAAAGATTAGCCCAAATAGCACTGCAATTCCCCACAAAATTTTACCTTTTTTCCCTTTGGGTTTCTGCTGCATAAAATCCATGCAGAATTCCAACAAAAGTATGTTTTCCCAAACAGAAATTGCAAGTTCAAAAACCTTCCAAAATGTTGCACTCATTCCATCACCACTCCCATAATTTTCATTCGAACCTGATTCAGATAATTTCTGCTGACAGGAATGCTTTTCCCGTTCAATAGCAGAAGTTCTTTTTCGCGCAACCGATATACATAGTTCATGTTAACCAAATATCCTTTATGTGTCCTTACAAATTTATGCGCTTCCAGTTTTTTCTCCGCTTCTGACATTTTCATTCTTACACGAATCGCCTCGTCCCTCGTATCTTTTTCCCGATAAAAAAGCAGATAGTTCTTCTCGCTCTCCACAAACCAGATATCACGCAATGCAAGTTTTACACTCTGACGCCCTGTCTGCAGTTCTATTTGCGGAACTTTCTTTCCTGCCTTTTTCTGCAGTTCCAGCAACTGCGGCTCCAATTCCTCGTCCAGATGTGCCTTGCGGATAAAAAAGAATGGATGATACACCAATGACTGAAACACCAGATCATCCTTATTTGATACAAACACAATACAACATTCCCTGTTCCACTTTTTCAGATACGATGCAACCTCAAATCCATTCACTTCCGGCATATCAATATCAATAAAAAAAACAGAAATCTCATCAAGATTTTTGATTCCTTCCAGCATCTCCTTCGCAGATACGTAGCACTCCATTTTCACTGCAATCTTATGTTTCTGACTTAAACCTCGAATTCTGATTTCCAGTTTATTTAAAAACACTTTATCATCATCGCATAAAATTAAATTCATTATTTTCCCCCATACTCTTCTTATCGAAGATTCTACTTCTCAACAGCATACCAAATTTTTTCTTTTCTCTCAAGTAACCTGGGATAACATGCATGATCTGGGACAAACATCAGATCATTCTGCTCTGAGAGCTTTTTTGCCTGACGGGAAAATGTAACGAGATTTTCCCTCGAGAAAAAAACAACACCTGAACCGTTTTGCCAACTCAGGTGTTGTTACAATAAATTTATATCGCCCGCAAAGGCTGTTACGCAACGACATCCTCGAACTGCGAATTGTAAAGGTTTGCATAGAACCCATTCTTCGCAAGCAGTTCTTCATGGTTGCCCTGCTCGATGATATCTCCGTCCTTCATGACAAGAATCAGATCCGCATCACGAATCGTGGACAGCCGATGGGCAATGACAAAGCTTGTTCTACCCTTCATCAGGTTATCCATTGCTTTCTGGATCTCGATCTCTGTTCTGGTATCAACGGATGAGGTCGCCTCATCGAGAATCAGGATCTTATTGTCTGCAAGAATTGCTCTTGCGATCGTCAGAAGCTGTTTCTGTCCCTGGGATACATTGCTTGCATCCTCATTCAGCTCCATCTGGTAGCCGCCCGGCAGGGTCTGAATGAAATGGTGTGCCCGCGCAGCCTTCGCCGCTGCAATAACCTCCTCATCCGTGGCATCGAGCCGGCCGTAGCGGATATTTTCCATGATACTGCCCTTGAACAGCCACGTATCCTGCAGCACCATACCAAAGGCATCGCGAAGCTCTCTGCGGTTGAAATCCCTGATATTGTGGTCATCCAGAAGAATGGCTCCGCTGTTTACATCATAATAACGCATCAGCAGCTTAACCATTGTCGTTTTTCCTGCTCCGGTCGGGCCGACAATGGCAATTTTCTGACCCGGTTTTACCTTCGCACAGAAATCATGGATGATGATCTGATCCGGATTGTATCCGAACTGTACATGGTCAAAGGTTACTGCTCCTGTTACCGTCTCAATGTCCGCCGGATTTTCCGTGGTCTGATCCTCTTCCTCTTCGTTCAGGAATTCAAAGACACGCTCGGATGCCGCCGACATCGACTGTACCATGTTGATAACCTGCGCAATCTGCTGGATCGGCTGGGTAAAGTTTTTCACATACTGGATAAATGCCTGGATATCACCGATCGTGATCACGTTTTTGATCGCCAGAAGTCCGCCGGTCAATGCCACGCAGGCGTAGCCTAAATTTCCGACAAACATCATAATCGGCTGCATCATACCGGATAAAAACTGGGATTTCCATGCGGAATCGTAAAGAATATTGTTGGTTTTTTCAAACTCTTCGATCGTATCCTTCTCGCGGTTGAATGCCTTGATGACGAGATGGCCGCCGTAAACCTCCTCAACCTGACCGTTGATGTGGCCTAAGTATTCCTGCTGGGCACGGAAGAATTTCTGTGATTTCTTTGTCACGAGTCCGATGAGTCCCATTGAAATCGGCAGGATCACAAGCGCGATCAGCGTCATCAATGGGGAGATACTCAGCATCATGATCAGAACACCGATGAGCGTTGCCACCGAGGTGATGATCGTCGTGATACTCTGGTTCAGTCCCTGGCCAAGCGTATCGACATCGTTTGTGATGCGTGAGAGCACTTCACCGTACGTGCGGCTCTCAAAATATTTCATCGGCATACGGTTGATCTTCTCCGAAATCTCTTTTCGAAGCTGATAGCACACCTTCTGCGTCACGCCCGTCATGATCCATCCCTGGATGAAGCTGAACAGGGCGCTCATCAGATACAGGCCAAGTACAAACAGCAGAATCGTTCCGATTCTTGCAAAATCAATGCTTCCTGTGCCCCGGATCTTTTCCATCAGTCCCTCGGACAGTGCGGTCGTAGCTTTTCCGAGAATCTTTGGTCCGGCAACGTTGAACACCGTTGAGCATGCGGCACAGATCATAACGATAAAAATCGCAATTTTATATTTTCCGATGTACTGGGCGAGCTGTTTGATCGATTTTTTCAGATCTTTCGGCTTCTCGCCCGGCTGCATGCCGCGGCCCATCCGTCCCATCGGTCCTCTTTTGCGCGGCTGCTGGTTCATTTCATTACTCATGGTCAGCCACCTCACTTTCCTTCAGTCCAAGCTCTTTCTCTGACAGCTGGGATTTCGCAATCTCCTGGTAAACCTCGCAGCTTCTCAGCAGTTCCTCATGCGTACCTTTTCCGACTACTTTTCCGTCATCGAGCACCAGAATCTGCTCCGCATGGAGAATCGTGCTGATCCGCTGTGCCACGATGATCACGGTGCTGTCTTTGACATTCTCCGCCAGTGCTTTTCGAAGCGCCGCATCCGTTTTCAGGTCAAGTGCAGAAAAACTGTCGTCGAAAATAAAGATTTTCGGGTCTTTTGCAATCGCACGCGCAATCGCCAGACGCTGTTTCTGTCCGCCGGATACGTTCGTTCCGCCCTGTGCAATCGCGGTTTCGTATTTGTCATCTTTTGCCTCGATAAACTCGGTTGCCTGCGCAATTGCGGCTGCCTTTTCGATCTCCGCATCCGTCGCATCGTCTTTTCCGAAGCGCAGGTTGGATGCGATCGTTCCCGAGAACAGCACACCTTTCTGCGGCACGAAACCGATCTCATCGCGCAGATCCTTCATCGTAATGTTTCGAATATCTTTTCCGTCGAGCATAATCTTTCCGCCCGTCACATCATAGAGACGTGGGATCAGGTTGACCAGCGTCGATTTACCGCAGCCGGTGCTTCCGATGATCGCTGTCGTCTTGCCAGGCTCGGCAACGAAGTCGATGTCATGCAGCACATCCTCCTCGGCGCCCGGATAACGGAAGTTGACGTGATCGAAGCGGACAACTCCGTTGTGAACCTCCAGCTGCTCCGGATTTTTGACATCCTGAATGGAGGATTCTGTCTGAATGACTTCATCGATACGGCCGGCGGCAACAGCGGCACGCGGCAGCATGATTGACATCATTGTCAGCATCAGGAAAGACATGACGATCATCATGGCGTAGGTAATAAATGCAGTCATTGCACCGACCTGCATCGTGCCGGCATCGATTTTATGTGCACCGACCCATACGATTCCGACGGTCAGCACGTTCATAATCATCATCATACCAGGCATCATAAAGGTCATGACGCGGTTGGTGAACAGGGTTGTTTTGGTCAGTTCCTTATTCGCACCGTCGAAGCGCTCTTCCTCTTTGTCCTCTCTTCCGAACGCACGGATGACAGAGAGTCCGGTCAGGATTTCACGCGATACGAGGTTGATGTTGTCAACCAGTTTCTGCATCAGCTTGAATTTCGGCATCGCAAGGGAGACAAGCAGCATCACGTAGCCGAGAATGACGATGATCGCAAGAACAATGATCCATTCCATACCGGCTCCCGTTTTCATGACTTTCAGCACACCGCCGATGCCAAGGATCGGTGCGTAGGCAACCATTCGCAGTACCATGACGGAGACCATCTGGATCTGCTGGATATCGTTCGTGCTTCGGGTAATCAGCGATGCGGTGGAGAACTGATCCATCTCCACATTGGAGAATCCGACAACCCGTTTGAATACTTTTTCGCGCAGATCGCGGCCGATTCCGGCGCCGACGCGGGAGGCAAACAGTCCGACGAGAACAGTTACCACACCCATCAGGAGTGCCATGCCGACCATCTTGAGGCCTGCGGTCAGAAGATACGTTTTCTGAATCTGGTCTAGATCGAGGCCCGCCGCTTTGTCTGCGGAAACTGCATACGCAATGCCCATCGATTTTACCAGGGAGCTTCCCATCGTATCAAGCGTTTTTTCCATGCTGTCGCGCATCGAGAGCACGGTGTCTTTATCCATCTGTCCGCTCTCGAGCATCGCTGCAAAGATTGGACGGACATCCACACAGGTGACTTTGACTTTGTTTCCATCGTCATCCTCTTTTTCCTGTTGGAAGCTCTTCAGCTCCACATGCATCATCTCGCCGATCTGCTCAATCGTCATGTTTTCAAACACCGACGCATCCTGACCGGTCTGCTGTGCCATGAGTTGTTTAAAGGTATCCTCCTCCATCGCACCCATCTGGTAATTCATCAGCAGTGCAACGGTCAGTGTATCGTCTGCTTCATCAAGTTCTTTTTCAGAAGCTTTGTTCCGTTCATAATAGCCGTCCTTTTTCGTATAAAGGCTTTCCCACAAGTCTGCCTCATCATCCGTCATGATGAACTTTGCTGTCTGAAATTCTTCCTCTGTGATTCGTTTCGGTGTAACGTGCTCAACACCACTGTTCTGAATGCCCACATCAATAATATCGGATGTGTACGACGGGAGCGACAGGTCGCACCACGCCTGGACAAACAGAAGCACAAGAATCACGAGAATCGATTTCCAGTACGGGATCATGTTCTTGAAAATCTTACTCATTTTTTCCCCTTTCTGTCTTTTTTTGTGTACCAGCTTGCCGGCACACTAGAGCGTGTCTGAAAAACCATTTCCGCAATCTGCAAGCCCCACTTTGCGGGAGATTTTACCCTCATTCGGTTGCCGTAGCCCGCTACGCCGCCCTCATTCGGATAAAATCTCCCACAAACTGGGACTCGCAGCTCACGAAAAGCCTTTTTCAGACACGCTCTAATTCTGTCGTTTTCGGGTGTCAATTTCTTTTTCTGCGATCTCATAGATACGATCCAGATAAGCAACCAGCTGATCTATATCCTCTTCCTTTAACTGTGACATCACAGAGCAGCCAAAGTCCTGCATTCTGTCCCGTACCTCTTCCCCCTTTTTCCAGCCCTTCTCTGTCAGACTGATATACGTATTTCTGCGGTCTTTTTTGTCAACGCTCCGCTCTACATATCCTTTTTCCTCCAGTCCGCGCAGTGTCCGCGACACAGCCGGCGGAAGTGTTTTTGTCTTCGCCGCCAGCTCTGAGCTTGTAATTTTTCCGTTTTCTCCCATTTGCAAAATCGCACCCATAACGGAAAATTCGGAACTGCTGAGTCCCGGAATCAGGTCTGATACGTTCAGTTTTTTAAACTGGTGCACCGCACGAAACAGTTTTTCAAATGCATCTTTCATGTTTTCCCCCTCCTTTTGCCGCAAATGCTTAACAGTGTTATTTATTTACGCGTGTTAAATAATAACACCGGCAAATTTCTATGTCAAGAAATCTGCCGGTGTTTATGTTTTTTTTAGAATTTACGCCACTCAAATAGAATTTGACAAACGCTGCCATTTTGTTTAGATTAGAAGCAAATACGAAAGGACATCTTCATTCCCATGCCAGGTTTTATTTTACATCTCACCGCAGCCCAAATGCTGTTAAAGCACCTCCCGTCCCACCCGGATTTTCCATATCCGATTTCATCGGTAAATGATTTTCTGATCGGAAATCTTCTGCCGGATGCGACGCAGCAGAAAGAATCCTCCCATTTCCGCGATCCGCTTTACCGCGAAAAAATGATGGTATTCCCGGATCTTACACAGTTTACAGCGAAATACCGTTCACTTCTGCCAGATTCGAGCGCACTGGGATATTATTTTCATCTTTATATTGACCGGAAATTTTTTAAGGATTTCATTCCGCAGATTGTGGAATTTTATAATGCGGATGGGGAAATTACAGATATGAGAGATGAGATTGCAACGGTTTATATCAAAAAATCGCGGACATCCATTCCTTTTTCCAGATATCTCACGGAGGAGTATTATTACGGGGACTATACACGAATGAATACATATCTTGTCAACCGCTATTGCATCCCGCTCGATCTCAATCCTAACGTCACGAACCCTGGAATCACAGAAATTCAGTATGAGAACGTCCAACAGGTACTTGACCTCCTCCATCACTTCCTCTCCGTCCCGCCGGAAGCCGCGCAGGATCTGAAGGTCTTTCCGCTTGAAGAGCTGCTTGCGGCACTGGAGCAATATGTAGAAGAGTTTTTGGCTGTGCCGAATAAGTATATTCCATAATTTTCCATTTAAAAAGGAGCAGAACCCACACCAGATTCCGCTCCTTTTTCAAAATATAATTTTATCTCCCATCTATATTTCTCACAACTCCCGAAAACAGAATCGATCCGTCCTGCCCCGTGACAAGAAACAGGAATGGACGATCCAGTACGAAGTCGATTTCGTCGTCCGGTATTTCTGCTGCGGTTTCTGAAATGCCGAGTTCTGTATACGCTGCTCCGGTTACTCCGTTTTCGTCGATTTCAAGCGTGGCGGCATGATCTGCTTTGCTCAGGTATAAATTCTCTTTGTCCCCTGTTAATGGACTGAAATCTGCCAGATCCGTATCCAGCGCATCCGTTACACCTAGTGCGCGCACCGTTTCGATCAGGTCTGTTTTTTCCGATACTTTAAATTTAGGAACAGACAGGTTCACCATAGGGGAATACCAGTTATCACTGCTTTCATCCCGCCGTATAACCTTCATCAGATCCGGCGATGATACCAGTTCATTGACATCGGTATTTTCATCCGGAAGCAGGAAATACATGGAGCCGCTGTCCTGAAGGCTAAGGCTGACTGCACGGAAATGTTCGCCCTGGTAGACATCCATCCATTCCGTTTTTTTCATCATGTCCACAGTGGTATCTCCCGCAGCTCCGTGGAAGGTTTCCTTCTCTGTATCTACTTCCCAGAAATTTTCCCTCCACATCGCCTTATAATAGATGGTTGATACCAGTTCAAATACCGTTTCCGGGGCAATCGCCATGTCTTTTGTATATTCCTTCAAAAGTCCGCCGGTATTATCATCCGTCCACGTCCGCAGGGCCTGATTCATCTCTTCCGATCCGGGAGTCCCACGGAAGGTCGATGCATAATACTGTTCCGCCAGCCGCTGCAGCGTTGTGTCATTGTATGTTTCCTCACCATCCAGCCACAGCGAATTTGCCAACACACTTTTCAGCGCGGGCGTGTCTGCATAATTGCTTTTCCAGAGCGAAGAAATATTTTTCCGTAAGGTGTCCATATCCTGCGCACCAAGCATATCCAGAATCTGCTGCCGCGTATTTCCATCCGAAGTTTCCGCCAGCATCGCAAACGCGATATACAGATTGATCGGCGAGCAGACGGTATTTTCATTATCGGAAACCAGCATCTGTTCCATCAGTTTCTGATAATACGCATCCATTCCCGACTGCAGTTCCGCTGATTTTGTTGTCAGTTCCCTGTAGGAATTCCACCAGTCCCAGTGCGCATCACTTTCCATAAATTCCTGTGCATCCATCGTCTGCGCCACAGATGCCGGATAAGCTGCCATAACCGTCTTTAGCCCCGACGGGTAACGGACTGACGAACTCTCCTGTCCATTTCTCCATGTCGTAACCCCCAGCACAGCTCCGCCGATGATCACCGCGCAGGCTGCCGCGGCCGTACATTTTTTCCATGCAGCCCTTCGTGAACGCTGATATTTCCCCGCGTTTTCCACCATACCAGGATCCAGATTTCCCAGCGTTTCAAATAATTCTTCTTTCTTCATACTTCGAACCCCCTTTCCGTCAAGTGTGTGTGCAGTTTCCCACGGATCCGGTTCAGCGTAACTGAAACATAGTTTTCGCTTCTGCCCAGACGCCCCGCGATTTCGCCGATACTGTCCACATACCAGTACCGCAGGACAAACATGCATCGTTTCTCCTCCGGCAGCTTCTGCAGAAACTGATTGATTTCCGCTACCAGTTCTTTCATCTCCCACTGCCGCTCAATATTATCTTTCCCCGAAACGCATTCTTCCAACTCGTCCAACACCGCATCAACCTGACTTCCTCCGCGTTTTCCGCGATGCATTTTTCTATACAGATCAAAAGAAAGATTTCTTGTTATCTTTCCAAGAAATGTCGATAACAGAGACGGCCGGTGCGGCGGCATGGCATTCCACGCATGAAGCCAGGTGTCATTGACGCATTCTTCTGCATCCGCCGGATTCTTCAGAATATTCTGTGCAATAGATGTACAGTATGCACCATATTTCATCGAGGATTCGCTGATCGCAGCTTCATCTCTGTCCCAATACAGCAGGACAATTCTTTCATCTTCCATATGGAACTTCCCCCTTTCATCTATCATCACGCTGTTCTGCAGAAAATCTTACACTTTTCGAAAAAAAATTCAGGTTCGAAAAAGGGCGCAGCCGAAGCCACGCCCTTCTATTCTTTTTTGTTTTCTTTATGCCAGAATCGGTTTTAAAGCCTCTGCGAGTTTTTCTTTCTCAGCTTCTGCCTCTGCCAGATCCTTGCCAAGTGTTGTGTAGTATACTTTTATCTTCGGCTCTGTTCCGGACGGGCGGACGATGACGGTTTCACCGTTTGCCAGTTTGTAAATCAGAACGTTTGCGGATGGGAGTCCGGTCTCTTCTGGTTTCTCGTAATCGGTTACTTTGACAACAGCGGAACCTGCGATCTCGGTCAGCGGCTCTTTTCGAAGACCATCCATGATGCCGGCCATTTTGTCCATTCCGCTAAGTCCCGGGAACTCGAAACTGTCTACTTTGTTCAGGTAGCGGCCATACTCGGCATAGATCTCTTCCAGTCTCTGTTTCAGGGAGCTTCCGATGCTTCTGTAGTAAGCTGCCATCTCGCAGATCAACATGGAGCCGATGACTGCGTCTTTATCTCTTACATACGGGCCGGCCAGGTATCCGTAGCTCTCCTCGAATCCGAAGATGAAGCGGTCTACTTCGCCGTCTGCCTCAAGGTTTGCAATCTGATCGCCGATCCATTTGAATCCGGTCAGAACGCTGCGGAGCTCAACGCCATAGTGCTCTGCAACGGCGTCTGCCAGCGGTGTGGACACGATGGATTTTACAGCAACTGGTTTCTCCGGCATGGTGCCTTTCTCGATGCGGCCTGCGCAGATGTAGTCGAGAAGCAGAACGCCGACTTCGTTTCCGGTTACCAGTTCATAGCTTCCGTCCGGGCATTTCATGGCGATACCAACACGGTCTGCATCCGGGTCGGTTGCCAGCATCAGGTCTGCGCCGGTCTCTTTTGCAAGATCCAGGCCTTTTTCCAGTGCAGCAAAGATTTCCGGGTTCGGATAGCTGCAGGTGGTGAAGTATCCGTTCGGATACTCCTGCTCCGGAACGATGGTGATATCAGTGATGCCGATGTCTTTTAATACACGGGTGACCGGTACAAGACCAGATCCGTTCAGCGGGCTGTAAACGAGTTTCAGTCCAGCGGTCTTGCAGAGGCCTGGACGAACCTGACGGGATTCGATGGCTTCGTACAGTGCATTCTTGCAGTCATCGCCGACGAAACGGATCAGTCCCTCTTCTACTCCCTGTGCAAACGGCATATATTTTACGCCGGTCAGGATATCGGTTTTCTGAATCTCTGCGTATACGATTGCTGCAGCATCATCGGTCATCTGGCATCCGTCCGGGCCGTAGGCTTTGTAGCCGTTGTATTTTGCCGGGTTGTGGGATGCAGTTACCATGATACCTGCATTGCAGTTATAGTAACGGGTTGCAAAGGAAAGTGCCGGTACCGGCATCAGTGCATCGTAAATTCTGACTTTGATTCCGTTTGCAGCCAGAACGCCTGCTGCTGTTTTTGCGAAAACATCGCTCTTGATACGGCTGTCATAGCTGATGGCTACGGTCTGGTTTCCGCCCTGTGTTTTTACCCAGTTTGCAAGGCCCTGTGTTGCCTGACGCACTACATAGATATTCATACGGTTTGTTCCTGCGCCAAGTACACCACGAAGTCCTGCGGTTCCGAATTTCAGAGATACAGCAAAACGGTCCTTGATCTCCTCATCGTTTCCTTCAATCCGCGCCAGCTCCGGGTTCAGATCTGCGTCTTCCAGATCAGCTGCCAGCCATCTCTTATACTCTTCCAGATACATATCTTTTTTTCTCCTGTTCTATTCTTTATTTGTAACTATTCAGCGCCATGCGAAATGGAAGAAAATCGTGAATCATGCTTGCATGAATGCGCGGTTTTCTGGAATTTCATATGGCGAGAAGCAACATCGAGATGCAGCGCAAGCGGAGTCGAGATGGGGTTCTGAATAGTTACCTTTCTTTTATGTCTCACTCTTATGTCCCCATGTAGCGCCACATAAATGTATGTATAGTCATAATATACCATAACTGTCCCAAAACAGCAATTATTTTTGGTAATTTAAGCAAAATTTTACCTCGGTTTTTCTCTGTTTTTCGACTCTATCCGCCGTTTTCAGACAGAACAGGACAAAGAAAAAGCGAGGACCCCAATAACGATTCCCGCTTTTTGTCTGCCTTATGATGACAAGCCATACCGCAAAGTGGCGCTTTCAGATTGCGGAAATGGTTTTTCAAGCATGCTCCGGTCTGTGATTATAGTCGAATCCGCATTTTTCCAGAAATGCCCGTGCGATCACTGTAGCGCCGATCTGGTTCGGATGGATTCGATCCCAGGCGATGTAGGAGGAATGGCGGTACTGGAAGTAATCGTTGAAGACGGCCTGCAGGTCGATAAAGCGGCAGCCGTATTTCTCAGCCAGCTCGCTGCAGATCGCGCCGTAGGTGTCCATGCGTTTTCTCATCCAGTCCTCCCCATTTGGCTCCATGTAGTATGGGGTCATGAGGAAAATTCCTTTTACATTATCTTTTACGGAAAGAATCATCTTTTCGACGTTGGAACGGTACTCCTCCGGCGATACCTGCTCGTCCGGGATGGCCGGGCTGTCGAACTGTCTCCAGACGTCGTTGATGCCGATGCAGATGGATACCCAGTCTGGTTTTAATGATACGACATCGCGGTCGAAGCGCTGCAGCAGGTCACGGCTTGTGTTTCCGCCGATACCGGAGTTTGTCACGCGGAGATATACCTCCGGGTAGAATGCTGCAAGCATGTTTTCGACGATTCGGACATAGCTCTTTCCGACATTTTCAAATAAACCTTCCCCCACCGGCTGTGCACTCTCCATATCCGTTACGGAATCTCCTGCAAATACAATCCGGTCCATGTGTTTAAAAATCATTTCCTTGCCTCCCTTGGTCATAATAATAGATCAAAAAAACCTTCCAAATCCCATTATAATCTTGTAATTTCGACGGTACAAGGCAGATTTTGTAAATTTAAAGCGATTTTAAAGCGATCCAGACAAAAAAAACGACTGCGAAGCACCGTTTTTCAGCGCCCCGCAGCCGGGAAATTTCTTTTTTTGCAACGATTCAGAGCCATGCGAAGCCGAAGAAAAATCGCGAAACACGCTTGCATGAATGAGCAATTTTTCCGGAGTTTCATATGGCGAAAAGCAACATCGAGATAAGGCTCTGAATCGTCACCATTTTTTTAGTGAATAACGCTCAGTTTTCAATTCCATCCATATACGCATTGTAAATCGCCGGATCAATATTCTCTTTGATCGACTCATACACGCTCTGGGATGCCTCGCGGATGTCAGCTCTTGTCTGGCCATCGAGTGTCAGAATCTTCGTTCCGCTCTCCTCGATTTTCGCGATCTTGTCGGCGATACGGGCATCGGACTGCTCTCTTGCGTACTCGGTCGCAATCTTTGCGGCCTCTGTCATAATCTCCTGCTCGTCCTCCGGCAGAGCTTTGAAGAAATCGTCGTTGACAATCAGGGAAATCAGATGCGGCAGATGGTTCGTCTCCACTACGTAATCCTGCTGCTCATACAGGTTATTCGAAACGATGACCTCATACGGGTTCTCCTGCGCATCAATCGTGTGCTGCTGCAGGCCGATGTAAACCTCACTGAAGCTCATCGGCGTCGGGTTGGCACCGATGGCTTTCCAGAATGCCAGATGGTAGCTGTTCTCCATGGTACGGATCTTCTGACCCTTGAAATCCGAAAAGCTGTAAACCGGCTTATTCGTACTCATGACACGAAATCCCTGATCTGCCATACCGAGCAGGTGATAGCCTCCCTCCGTATAAACGTTGCTGATCAGCTCGTAAAACTCCGGATTATCAATCTTCTCACGGCATTCATCGAGAGAATCAAACACACACGGCAAATCAAACACGGCAAGATCCCCCATAAAAGAAACCTGCGGTGCCGTATTCTGCACGACAAACGGAATATCGCCGTCAGCACACGTTTCCAGCAGATCGCGGTCGCCGCCAAGCGTTGAGTTTGCGTAAACCTGAATTTTCATCCTTCCATCGCTCAGCTCTGAAATCTCTTCCGCAAACTTCTCAGCGAAGATCTGCGTTACCGTGTCCTCCGGGCTCGCTGTTGCCAGTGGCCATGAATAACGCTGTGTCGTCTCTTCTCCGGAAGAGCCGCAGCCGGCAAGCGATGTGCCAAGCGCAATGACAGCGGCAAGTGCCGTCACTTTTCGGAAAAGCTTTTTCTTTTTTGTCATCTTTTTCATTGTCCTTCGCTCCTCCCTATAAAATTCCAATCGAAATCGCCGGAATAAACGTAATCAGCAGCAGTGCCGCAAGGAAGAAACCGATCATCGGCATAGCCTTCTTTGCGATCTGCATGACCGGAACCTCGGTCAGGGAGCTTGCCACGAACAGGTTGACGCCGATCGGCGGTGTTACGAAGCCGATCGCCAGGTTGACAACCATGATCACACCAAACTGAATTGGATCCATACCGATTGCCTGTACGATCGGCAGAAGGATCGGGGTCAGAATCAGGATTGCCGGTGTGGTATCCATCACCATTCCGACAATCAGCAGGAATACGTTGATGATCAGAAGGATCGCAACCGGGCTGTGGAAATTGTTCAGAATGAACTCACTGACCGTCTGCGGCACCTGCATCAGCGTCAGGACACGGGAAAATGCTGTCGATGCTGCCAGGATGAACAGGATCGGAGTGAAGGTACGAATCGCCTCAACCAGAATGGACCAGATGTCGCGGATGCGAATACTCCTGTACACAAGAAGGCTAACAAGCAGTGCATAGAATACGGAGATAACAGCCGCCTCGGTCGGGGAAGCAACGCCGCTGTAGATACAGCCGAGGATGATTACCGGACTAAGCAGTGCAAAAAAGCTCTCTTTTAAAACGCGAAGCAGGCCTTTGTCATGCAGCACTTTGACTTCTGCATAGATCTTCTCCCTATCCTCCCCATACCGTTTGCAGTGATAAACGGCATAAACCATCAGCAGCAGACCGATCATCAGACCCGGTACAATTCCGGCAAGGAACAGGTCACTGACCGAAGCGCCGGAAGCCATACCGTACATGATGAACGGAATACTCGGGGGAATGATAACGCCAAGGCCGCCGGCAACTGCCACAATCGCTGTGGAGAATGTCAGATCATAACCAAGGGTAGTCAGAATCGGGATTGTCATGCTTCCGACAGCGGCAACGGTCGCCGGAGCGGAACCGGAAATCGCACCGTAAAAAAGGCAGGTGACGATAACGGCGCACGGCATACCTGCGGTGAATTTTCCGAGAAAATAGGCAAAGACATCAAACAGTTTTTTTGAGATGCCTCCCTTAGCCATGATGATACCGGAGAGGACGAACATCGGAACTGCCAGCAGGGGGAAGGAATCGAGACCTCCGAACATGGCACTGATCAGATATTTGGCTCCTACCGTAAAGGACGGGTCAAACACCGACGGAAGCACAGATGTGATTCCAAGGGTAATCGATACCGGAACAGCGATGACCAGCAATGCAACAAAAATCAAAAATAATACTACGACCGGCATTAGCGTTCCTCCTCGTTTGAATTTTTAATCGTATGAATGCGGTTGTCGATACCCGCGTTCAGGGCATTTTCTGTGGCGTTATCTGCTCCGGCATTTGCCTCAATGAAGGATTCCGGCGTATTTCGCTCCGGATGGGCCGGGTCGAAAACGTTCTCACCGCGTGCCACACGGAACTCGATCATCCACCGCTGCAGAACACGAAAGGCAACCAGCACAAAGGAGACGAGCGGTGCTGCCTGGATAAAGTACATCGGAATTTTGCAGGCCGGGGAAAGCTGACCGCTTTTAACTGACGACATCATATAGGAAAAAGCAAACGGAATCATATAGATGAAAAAAATCAGTTCAAATGTATGATTCACAATTTTGAAGATGGCTTTTCCTCTCCGCGGGAAAATCGCAACAAACTGCTCGATCTTGATGGAAAGGCATTTCTTGCTGCAGTAGCTGACGCTTAAAAAACCGCACCAGATAAAAATATATCTGGTCAGCTCTTCCGACCACGACAGCGACATGCCAAGAACGTAACGACAGAAAACCTGGACTCCCATGATCAGCGTCATGGCGATCAGACCGATCACAAGAAGAAATTCTTCGAGATTTTCATCCAGCCAGTGAAATATTCTCTTCATAAAAGGCATACCTCCGTTAAATTTATAACAGAACAATAATACAAAAGGGACATCGGCATCAACAGCAAAGCTAAAAATACCGGTGTCCCCTAAAGAAAAAACGGTTACATGGCTTTGTGAAGCAGATCCAGAACGGTGCTCAGATCATTCACACCCATCTGACCCGGTGCGGATGCTTTCTTTGCCGCGCCGAAGGTCATGGAAGAACCGAATACCTCACCGCAGAGACGGCTGATTACACCGGTGCCTGCCATAGACATGGTGATAATCGGTCTGTCCGCATAATTGGTGGCCATTTCCTCTGTTGCCGCAAGCAGGGTCAGAACGTCTTTCCTGTTCTGCGGCATAACAGCAATCTTCGGAATATCTGCGTTCATATCCTGCATCTTGCGCAATCTGTAGATGATGTCTGCTTTTGCAGGAGTTTTGAAGAAATCATGATTGGAAGCGATAACCTTTACACCTGCTGCGTGTGCACCATCGATGATTTTTTTTACGATCTCGTCTCCGGTAAAAATTTCAACGTCGATCAGATCTACATATCCGGTCTGTGCTGCTTTGATGTTCAGCTCCGCATAGGCTGCCGGCTCGATAGCTTTTTCGCCGCCTTCTTTGGAGGTACGGAACGTCATCAGAAGCGGAATATTACCGAGTGCTTCGCGGAGGTCTTTTAACACGTCCTCTACCTGCGCAAAGTCGAATACGCCTTCAAACCAGTCTACACGCCATTCTACAACATCAACCGGAATCGAATGGAAGGTTTTTGCTTCTTCGATGATATCGTTTTTGGTAACACCTACGATCGGAACGATGATTTTCGGTGCGCCGGCACCGATTTCAATATCACGAACTTTTACTGTATTCATGTGTTTTTCCTTCTTTCTTCAATTTAACCCTGACTTTTCTTTGCAGGCTTTTCTTTTTCACGTCCGGATTCCTTGGTACTTCGTACTTCCGCAATCCTTAACCTCATTTTAATTGTCCTGCTGTGCAAGTTCAACCATTTTTTTATAGCGGATGTTTACAAACAGTCCAAGTGCAACACCAACTGCGGTCAGAACGATATTCATGGTCATAACGCCGGACGGCTGCATTTTAGATGCTGCGGTCAGGATGGTGTAGTTGCAGAGAGAAGATGCGATCATAACCAGTGCGGTTACGGTTCCTTTGATTTTCGGGAACAGCATGTTGCAAACGGAAGTTGCGATCTGAAGCAGTCCGCCTGCGCCTGCCCATCCGATGATAAATGCACCGGCAATCATCAGCGGTTTGCTCTGTCCCATCAGGACAGCGATCATGGTTACAAGGCAGATGGCCGGGTAAACAACGATGAAACGAACGTCTTTGATTTTTCTGGTCAGGAATGCCGTCACAACGAGTGCCAGCATAGTTCCTGCTGAATAATAGGTCTGCATGATGGACGGATTCGCCCAGCCTACATTTTCTTTTGCAAAGTTCTGCGCACAGTTCAGCCACAGCTGGAAGGTACCGGTGCAGGTGAATCCGATCAGGATCATGGCGATGGACTCGAAAGAAAAATGGGTATGCTTCAGGCTGTCGATCAGACCCTCTTTTTTACCGGATGCTTTCTGGTCAGCATCTGGCAGCGGGAACAGGAATACCAGTACAAAAAGTACGATATACGCAATTCCGCATCCATAGAATAACGGATTGTAGGAGGTAAGGCCGGCTGCGGTAGAAGTAACCGCTACACCAAGAACAAATGGAAGCAGCATCTGTGCGATTGCGATGAAGAATTTGATTCCCATAGTAGCAACGCCCGGAGCTTTGTAAATAATTTCGGATACTGCCGGGTAAATACCGGTATCCAGAAAGGAGTTTGCGATACCGCCGATAATGGCGCATACGTAAGCGATGGTATAACCACCGTGTGTTCCTGCATTAAATGCAAGGGCAAGGCCGATCAGATAAATTGCATAAGAAGCACTTCCGATTGCGGTGGAAATGCGACGTCCGAGCTTGTCGGACAGAGGACCTGCAAATGGCAGTGCGATCAGACGGCCAAGACCGAGTGCTGCGGAAATTGCGGTAATTGCCATTGCTTCCACTCCCCATGCTGCTGCCAGAGCCTCTTTGATGACTGCCTGGCCCAGAATAGAGCATCCAACACCGTGGATAAAGTAGTTCAAGTACAAAATTAATGCACTTGGCAGGTATTTCTTGTTCATGGTTTCTCTCCTTTTTAAATAGATCATGTGTTGAGGTCAAATTGTCTTTTTCCTCTGTTCGGTTCATCATTTTGTTTTGTCACAAACAACAGATTACCAGTTTCGTGAATGTTAAAAAAATAACATTTGCCTTTATTTTAACAGTGAAAGTGTGTGCGGTCTAATGCTTTTAAAGGAAAAAATCAATGCATTGAATGCATTGATATGGTATACTTGAGTTATCATAATAAGAGGAAGCAAAGACTTTCTTACGGAACCATTTTTTCAGGAGGAAAAACCACATGACACTGAATCAGATTCTCTATTTCCGAAAGGTCGCCCGGCTGGAAAATTATCACCAGGCGGCAGAGGAGCTTTATATTTCCCAGCCATCCCTGAGCCGTTCGATGGCCGCCCTTGAAAGTGAGCTTGGAATCACGCTGTTTGAAAAGAAAGGGCGCGGTGTTGTCCTTACCAATGCCGGCCGTCTTTTCCTGGAGCATGCAGACCGGATCGCAGGCGACTGTGACATTGCGGCAGGCAAGATGAAAGAACTCGCCTCCGGTGGCGGAAAAATCAACATCGGTTATATTTTTCCACTTGCCGGACATTATATTCCGCACAACGTCCGCACCTTTCTGGACAAAGAAGAAAACAAAAACGTTGCCTTTAGCTTCTGGCAGAACCATACCCCGGCCATTGCACAGAAGGTGAAATCCGGCGAACTCGATCTTGGGTTTGGCGGCTTTTTAAAGCGCGACGACATGGAGTTTTTTCCGTTGATCCAGCAGCCGCTTGTCATCGTGTCCCCGGAACAGCATCCGATTGCCGATGAACCGGAGGTTCCGCTTGTAAAGCTTACCCGTTATCCGGTGATCGGCTACGACCGCGCATCCTGGATGGGGGCCTACACCGGTCATCTCTACCGCAAATATCAGCTTCATCCGAATATTATCATGGAATGCCCGGATGAATATTCGATTGTGGCACTGGTACGCGAAAACTTCGGCATCGCGCTCATGCCGCGAACCGATATTCTGGAACAGGCAGACGGTATCCGCATCCACACACTGAAAGGTCTCGAGATTTATCATCAGACTTTTATGTTCTGGATGAAGAACCGCTACCGGCTTCCGGCTGTCGAACGGTTTACCGAATACATGAAACAGCACGCTGACATTATCGAAGAGTCCAGAAACGATAGCGAAAACGTATCAAAAGTTTATCTGAAAGATATTGTTAATTTTTAGTCGAAAGAGTTATGATGGATTTGTCACAAACAGAGGATTACCGCTCATGTAATGAATAAGGAGAAATTTTCATGAAGAGTGCTTACCCAAAAATTTTCGAGCCAATTACCATCAAACGAACAACGATTAAAAACCGTATTGCAATGACCCCGATGGGAACCAACTACGGTGAGACAAGCGGTGAGATGAGTAACCGTCATATGAATTATTACTCTCTCCGCGCAAAAGGCGGCGTTGGTCTTATTATTCTGGAGAACGCCAACATCGAGTACCCGGTCGGTTCCAACGGAACCAGCCAGATCCGTATCGACCACGACAGCTTTATGCCGCGCTACTATCAGTTAGTCGAAAACCTTCATAAAAACGGTGCTACCGTAGCGATCCAGATCAACCACGCCGGAGCTTCCGCATCTTCCGCAAGAACCGGTATGGAAACCGTTTCTTCTTCCAACATTCCGACAAAGGCCGGCGGAGAAACCCCTCGCCCGATGACAAAAGAAGAAATCATGACAACCGTGAAAAAATACGGCGAGGCTGCAAAACGTGTGCAGGCCATCGGCTTCGATGCCATTGAAATCCACTGCGGCCATTCCTACCTGATGAGCCAGTTCATCTCCCCGTATTACAATAAAAGAACCGATGAATTCGGTGGTTCTGTAGAAAACCGCCTGCGCTTCCCGCGTATGGTTCTCGAAGAAGTACGTAAAAACGTCGGACCGTGGTTCCCGATCATCGTTCGTATCTCTGCTGAGGAGCGTGTTCCGGGAGGAAATACTCTGGAAGATACCCTCGAGTACCTCGAGTACCTGGATGAGTTCGTAGATATGTATGACGTATCCTGCGGCCTCAACCCATCCCTGCAGTATCAGATCGACTCCAACTTCCTGCCGGATGGATGGCGTTCCTACATGGCAAGAGCCGTAAAAGATAAATTCAAAAAGCCTGTGATCAATGCCGGTAACTACCGCGACCCGAAGGTCGTTGAAAAAGTTCTCGAAAGCGGCGATGTAGATATCGTCGGTATGGGACGCGGCCTGATCGCTGAGCCGAACTGGGTGAAAAAAGTTGAGAACGGCGAGGAAGATCTTCTTCGGAAATGTATCTCCTGTAACGTCGGATGTGCAGGAAACCGTATCGGCGTCAACCGCCCGATCCGTTGTACCGTAAACCCGGCTGTTCCGGAAGGCGATGTTTACAAAACACTGAAAGTGAACAAAAACTGTAACGTTGTTGTTGTCGGCGCCGGTACTGCCGGTATGGAAGCAGCCTGCACCGCAGCAGAAGTCGGATGCAACGTTTTCGTACTTGAGAAAAACGATCACATCGGCGGTCTTTCCACTTTCATCTCCGATCTTCCAAGCAAGACCCGTATGAAAGATTTCCCGAAATACCTTGAGGCAAGAGCTGCCAGACTGAAAAACCTGTATATTTTCCTCAACACCGAAGCTACGGTGGATAAGATTAAACAGTTCAAACCGGACATCATTGTAAACTCCACCGGTTCCGTTCCGCTTGTTCCGCCGATCAAAGGCCTGAAAGAGAACATCGATGCCGGAAACGTAAATACCATCTTTGGTATGATCAACAATGTAAACGCCGGAAAATATCCGGAAGAAGCCTGTCAGGGCAAGAAAGTCGTTGTAGTCGGCGGCGGTTCCGTAGGACTTGACGTTATTGAATACTTTGCACCGAGAGGCGCCGAGTGTACCATCATCGATATGCTGCCGCAGATCGGTATGCTTGCAGACCCGATCACCAAATGCTCCATGCGTGAGACCCACGACAAATACGGTGTAAAAGAATATGTCAACACCGCTCTTCAGGAAGTAAAAGAAAACGCATTCACTGTAAAGCTTCCGGACGGAACCATCCAGGATCTCACCTTCGATTATGGATTCAACTGCCTTGGAATGCGCTCCAACAACCCGGTTCTGCCGGAGCTTCAGGAAGCATTCGCTGATACTCATACTTATATTTATACCATCGGCGATTCCGTACGCGCACGCCGCATCATGGAAGGTACCATGGAAGGCCGCGCGATCCTGAATGTACTGGAGTCCCAGGGATACCTGCATCTGGAGCCGCTTGAGTAAGTATCGACTTTAAGCAGCCCGACAAAAAACTGTATATCATCTGCTGCGCTGCCTCTTTTTCAAACCGAAACAGCGCAGCATGAAAAAAGAAAAGAGGAAAATATCATGCCAAACGTAACAGGACATACCGAATTAGTTGGATTAATGGCTTACCCGATCCGTCATACCCAGTCTCCGACAACCCACAACCTTGCATACGACAAAAACGGAGATGATGTCATTCAGCTTGCTTTCGAAGTTGATAACGATTCTTTAAAAGATGCTGTGCAGAGTATCCGCGCGCTGAAAATGCTCGGTTCCAATATTTCCATGCCAAACAAAACTGTTGTCCACAAATATCTGGACGAAGTAGATGAAGCAGCTAAGTTATGCGGCGCTATCAATACCGTAGTCAACCTCCGCGACGAAAACGGTCAGGTAACCGGAAAACTGAAAGGCTACAACACCGATGGTATGGGATACTGGCAGGCACTGACCGAAGAGGGCATCGATTTCAAGGGAATGAAGATGGTCCTGATCGGAACCGGCGGTGCTGCTACTGCAATTGCAGTGCGCGGTGCTCTGGATGGAGTTGCAGAAATTGAAATCTTCAACATCAAAGACAAATTCTACAGCCGTGGAGAGGAAATTGTTGATCTGATCAATAAGAACACCAACTGCAAGGCTACCATGAACAATCTGGCAGACAAAGACCTCCTGAAAGAAAAAATGCACGCAGCTGACCTGTTCTGCGATGCTACCGGCGTAGGAATGCATCCACTCGAAGACCTTTCCAACATTCCTGATCCTTCCTTCTTTAAAAAAGATCTCATCGTAACGGATACCGTTTACGCTCCGCGCGAAACCGTTATGATGAAACAGGCAAAAGAAGCAGGATGTGAGAAAGTATTCAACGGCATGGGCATGATGCTGTTCCAGGCACTCATCGCAATCAAGCTGTACACCGGAAAAGATACTCCGGTTGACTACATGAAAGAGAAACTTGGAATCTGATTTCCGGGCGAATCTTTTCCATCTTAAACCTTAATCAAAAACCAACACGAAAAGAGGAAATGAACTTTGCGTCATTTCCTCTTTTTTTCTTGCTTTCTTTCGGCATCTGGAGTATAATTCACTTCATATAGTAGCAGTTTAAAGTGCTACAGCACGATTTATCATCATGCGGAAATACGAGGAGAGAGAGGATTTCAAATTATGTCAAAACACATCACAGGACACACCGGATTATTATGTTTACTCGGAAGCCCGGTTGCACACAGTGTTTCTCCGGAAATGCACAACGAAGCATGCGACCAGCTCGGCCTTGATTATAGCTACCTTGCCTTTGATGTACCGGAAGACAAAATGCCGCAGGCAGTCGAAGGACTCCGCACCATGGGTGCAAGAGGCTGGAACATCACCATGCCTGGCAAAAATATCATGTGCAAATTGGCAGACAAGGTTTCTCCTGCTTCGGAGATCTCCGGCGCATGTAATACCATCGTCAACGACAACGGCGTTCTCACCGCTTACACCACCGACGGTGTCGGCTTCATGAGAGCAGTTGCAGAAAACGGCGTAGACATCATCGGCAAAAAGATGACTCTGCTCGGTGCCGGCGGCGCTGCTACTGCAATCCTGGTACAGGCAGCCCTCGACGGCGTAGCTGAGATCAATGTATTCAACGTCAGAGACAATTTCTTCGGAAGAGCCGAGGAAATCGTTGCAAAACTCAATGAGCGTACTTCCTGCAAGGTTACCCTGCACGACTTCTCCGATCCGGAAGTCCTTCGCGCATCCATCGCAGACAGCGCCATTCTTGTCAACGGAACTTCCGTCGGAATGGCTCCAAAAACCGAGAACACCATCATCACCGACACAACGATGTTCCACAAAGACCTCTTCGTTTTCGATGTGATCTACAATCCGCAGGAAACCCGCCTGCTGCGTGAGGCAAAAGAGGCTGGATGCAAGACCGGAAACGGTATGTACATGCTGTTATACCAGGGAGCTGCTTCCTTCAAACTGTGGACTGGCGAGGATATGCCGGTTGAGATCATCAAAGAGAAATACTTCTCCGGAAAATAAGAAGAACTCCTGCTTTGCCGAATTTTCCGCCTGCGGCGGGTCGCTTCGGCGACACGCGCAAAAAGCGACACGAACAAGAAACGGCAAAAGGCTTCTGCCACGGATTTTTATCCGCTGGCAGAAGCCTTTTTTATAATCTTTTTTATGATCTTTTTTTGATCAGCCCGCTTTCTGTACTTCATCAAGCTGTGCTGTATACAGTTTATAATAATGGCCTTTCTTTGCCATCAGCTCATCATGTGTTCCGCTCTCCATAATACCGCCGTTATCGATATACATAATCTTATCGCAGTTGCGGATCGTAGACAGACGATGCGCAATGATAAATGAGGTTCTGCCCTTCAGCATGGCATTGAGTCCCGTCTGCAGTGCTTTTTCGGTCTGTACGTCAATGCTTGAGGTCGCCTCATCGAGAATCAGAATGGCCGGATCGGAAAGCAGGGTACGCGCAAACGAAATGAGCTGCTTTTGTCCCTGGCTCAGCATGGAACCACGCTCCCTTACCTCCGTCTGATAGCGATCCGGCATTTTGCTGATAAACTCGTCCGCACAGACAGTTCTGCTCGCCTTCACAATCTCCTCATGCGTTGCGTCAAGCTTTCCGTAACGGATATTATCCTCAATATCTCCCGAGAAAATAAAGCTGTCCTGCATCATAATACCCATCTGCTCACGCAGGGAATGAATGGTCACCTGCGAGATATCCTGTCCATCGATCAGGACGCGACCGCCATTGACATTGTAAAACCGTGAAATCAGATTGACAATCGTACTCTTTCCGGCTCCGGTCGGTCCGACAAGCGCCACACTCTCACCCGGTTTTACCGTAAACGAAACATCGTTTAAGATCTGTTTTGACGCATCGTACGAGAAATTTACGTGATCGAAGGTCACCTCACCGCGGATTTTTGGCATTTCAACGGCATCTTTTGCATCCTTTACCGTCACCGGCTCATCCATCGTCTCAAAGATACGTTCCAGATACGCAATGTTGTTGATAAAGTTATTGAAGATGTTTCCAAGGTTCATGATCGGCTGCCAGAAATACGATGCATAGCTCGAAATCGCTACAATCGTACCAACCGACTTATTTCCCTGCCCGAAAAGGATCAGACCGGACAGAAAAATGGCAGCACGCACGCAGACGGAAATTGAATCGATACCCGGCCATACCAGGTTGGAATAGCGAACTGCTGTATTCCATGTTCTGCGGCAATCCTTGGAAAGATCTTTGAAAATCTCCGCATTCTCATCCTCTCGTGCAAAGATCTGCGTAATGCGGGCTCCGACAATATTCTCCTGCAGATAGGCATTCAGGTTTGAGTTCTTGTTCGAAACTGCCTGCCATGCACGTCTCTGTTTATTCTTGATCCAGACCATGAAAACGCACAGCACCGGCACGCCGCAGAGCACGACAAATGCCATCTGCACATCAACCAGAAACATGAAAATCACGATAAACAGAAGGTTGAAGCTCTCCAGAACGATGTTGATCAGACCATTTGACAGCATATCCGATACCGAGTTGACGTAGTTGACAACCCGAATCAGGATCTTGCCGTGCGGGCGGTCATCGTAATACTGGAACGGCAGCTCCTGCAGATGTGCAAACAAATCTTTTCGGATATCATAGATGATACTCTGACTGACATCCACCATAATGCGGCTTCGGATTGTTGTGAAGATCACGCTCACCAGATAGATGCCGACCAGCATTCCCACAAGAGAAAATAAAAGCCTCTCGTTTTTCTCCGGAATTGCAAGGTCCAGCGCCCGCTGGATAACCATCGGCGCCACATAGCCGGACGCACCGCCGATGCCACTCAAAAGGATCGCAAAAACCATCCGTTTTGCATATTTTTTGATATAGGATGAAGCTCTGAGCAGATGCTTGATGTCAAACGGCTCTTCGAGCACTTCATCCTGCTTGTATGTATTTTTTGCCATTGCTTCCCCTCCTACAGTTCATCCACACCGGTCTGCAGCTTCACCAGTTCATAATAGTAACCCTTCTTCTCCATCAGTTCCTCATGTGTTCCCATTTCTTCAATATAGCCATTTTGCAGAACAATAATCTTGTCCGCTGTTTTCGTTGTCGAAATTCGCTGTGCAATCACAATCTTGGTACATGGAAAATCAAGCTCCCGTAAGGACTGCTGAATCTGTTTCTCTGTTTCCATATCAACCGCCGATGTTGTATCGTCAAGAATCAGAACCGATGGACGGATCGCCAGTGCTCTTGCCAGAGAAATTCTCTGCTTCTGGCCTCCGGAAAGACCAACACCGCGCTCTCCGACCAGGGTATCGTAGCCCTCCGGCATCTTTGAAATGAAATCTGCCGCAGCGGAATACCTTGCAAACTTGACAACCTCGTTCATCTTGATCGAATCATCGCCGTAGGCAATGTTTCCCTCGATCGTGTCAGAATACAGCAGAACATCCTGCGTGGCAAGTCCGATCTGTTTTCGGAGATCATACAGCTTCAGCTGTTCTACAGGAATTCCGTCAATCCGGATCTGTCCTTCTGTCGGCTCATAAAACCGCGGGATCAGATTGATCAGCGATGTCTTGCCGCAGCCGGTCTCGCCCATGATCGCAACCGTCTCGTTCGGATGGGCCGTGAAGGAAATATTGTGCAGAACCGGCAAATCACCATCCTCGTATTGGAAGGAAACGTTATCAAACTCGATTTTGCCTTCAAACCGCTCCGGATGGGAAACGGCATTTTCTTCGTCCCTGATTTTCGGTTCGGAGTAATACAGCTCCATGACCTTTTTCGACGCTGCTGAGAACCGCTGAAATTCGTTCATGATATTTCCCATCTGACGCATCGGATTGGCGATTGCCCAGATGAGGCCTGAAAATGCCACATAGTCTCCCATAGTAAGCTGTCCTCTGATCATAAAAACACCGCCGACTGCGAGCAGGACAACCGGCATCAGGTTCGCAATACTCTCGACAATCGGGAAAAATTTCAGCCATACCATTCCGGTTGCCTTATTCGTCTCCGCATAGTCGGTATTGGCACGGTCGAATTTCTCGATTTCGTAATCTTCTCTTGCAAACGCTTTGACAACGCGGTTTCCGGAAATATTCTCCTGTGCGCATGTATTCATCTGTGCCAGTTTTTCACGCAGCGCCGCATGCATCGGGGCAACGCGGTTCCGGAACAGATAGATAATCCAGAATACAAACGGTGAAATCACAAGAACGCACAGTGCCAGCTTCCAGTTCGTATACAGGAAGAAAACGGCCGCTGCAGCAAACAGAGAAAATGACTCAACCACCATTCGTACAACCCATGCAACCATGTGACGCACCGCATCCAGGTCTCCTGTCTGCCGTGTCATCAGATCTCCTGTCCGATAGGTACTGTAAAACGTCATATCCTGACGCTGAAGCTTGTCGTACAGATAATTCCGCACCCGGTACAGAACACTCTGCGACACCGTCTCATAGATCATACAGCTGCCATAAACAACGATAACACGCAGGAACGTAAAGCCGACCATCGCAAACAGCAAGCGGTAAAGCAGGTCACGGTGTACCTGAAGATTTGTCGCCGCGTTCTCCCCAGTTAAAAACAGATCCACAATTTTTCCCGAAAAATAGGGAATCGTAAGCTGCAGAATATTGTACAAAACGGTTCCGAGAATACCGACAAAGTACAGCGCCCGTTTTCCCTCCATGTTTTCCCACAGCCACGCAATTTTGTTTTTCGGGAATTGTTTCGTGTTGCTTTTCATGTTTTCATATCCCCCCTTATCTTAGGAAATTGAGTTACCAAATTCAGCATTAATTTTCTTTCAAATGCTTTCGCCATTGTATCAATTTTCATTTGGATATGATATAATGCGACTGTACAAAAATAGAATGTTTCTATTTTTCCGAAACTGATATTCCCAGAAAAATACTGAATATTTTTTACCTGAAGGGGGACTTTTCCGTTGAAGAATCTTTTTGAATACAGTGACATCCTGCACTCGCCGATTGAAGCCTTTTCCTGCTGCTCCGACAGTTTTTCCATGCCGGTCAAATCCCACTGGCACTATTTTACGGAGGTTCTTTATCTGCAGGAAGGTTCTCTTCTCGTGAGCTGCAACGATTCCGTCTACCACATAAAACCGGGCTCTTTCATCCTGTTTCCTCCACAGACGGTCCACGCACTTGCCGCAGACCAGGATCGGCCATTCCGCTATTTCTGTATCAAATTCAACCTGAACCGCATCCAGCTCACCGGAAGCTACCTTCCGAACCTGAGCTTTGCTTTCCATAAAATCGCCACGATGACCTATCCTTCGCTTTTGTTTACGCAGGAAGATCTCTCAGAGCTGAATCTCCATGATTTTTTTGTAACCCTTGAGAGGGAGGCTCTTGAAAAGAAATACGGTTATGATGCCTATATCTATTCTCTCTTTTCCACACTGTTTCTCCGGCTTCTGCGTATCTGGCACTGCCAGGGAATCTGTTTCAATCCCGAATCGATTTCCGAGAGTGAGGAACAGAGTATGCAGGATATCCTCGTCTATCTCGACCGCCATTCCCAGGAAAACATCAATATCGAGGCACTGGCACATAAATACAACATGAGCTACTCCTATTTTGCCAAACTTTTTCTGAAGCATTACGGGCAGAGCTGTAAGCAGTATATCGAGTTTATCCGCCTGAACAAGGTTGAAAACCTGCTTCTTTTTACCGACTATGACCTGAACTATATTGCAGCCGAGACCGGCTTTGCGGACTGCAGTCATCTGATCCGCACCTTTAAAAAGCGGTACCAGATCACCCCGCGGCAATTCCGTCAAAAGCATCAGACCACGGTTTCCTCGTCTCTCCCGGCGAAGCTGGGATAATCTGAAAATGAAAAAACCCTGCAAAAAAGAGCGTTGCCATAAGAAAACATGAAAAAAACCAGTAAAATCAATGTTTTTTAGGGCAGCGGAAA